>Ga0308159_1000148_pt1 | contig 243665 bp, 197 predicted proteins | sample PhyCR1_FD_201040 | JGI IMG/M metagenome (GOLD analysis project Ga0308159, IMG submission 201040) | Phyllosphere microbial communities from UC Gill Tract Community Farm, Albany, California, United States - DLSLC.R1 | ecosystem: Host-associated > Plants > Phyllosphere > Unclassified | place...
ATAAAGCACCAGCTCTACTAATTTCTCTTTAAATTCTTCTTCGAATTCAAATCTTGATAAGGCTTGTTCATTCATGTTTCCTTTACGTTTTTAAACAAAACTGTAAAGCTATAGCCGTATAAGACCCAGTATAAGACATCTTGTAACAGCGAAGTATCAAGTTGACACCTCTTTCGGCCTTTCTTCGGAGCTTCTTCGGTACTTGTTCGGTACTTGTTCGGAGATTGTTCGGTCGCAACCGAACAATCTCCATTGTATATACGTATGATATACGTTGAAGAATCGGGTGAAGGGCGAAGTTGGTAAGCGGGAAGTTTTAAGGTTATTTATCTTTAAACATCGTATAATGATCTTTCATCACCTGTAAGACAAAATCATTGGGAGTCATTACATCAGGGTGTTTAACGTCCATGACTTTTTCCAGACGTTGAACTAAAGCCGTTAAAATTCCCACATCTCTTCTGTCAAAAGCTGTCTGATAAATCTCTTTAATCGAGTTGGCATCTTTGTCACTCAGTTTAATTACTTGAGGAAATAGAATTGGGTGATTCTCTAATGTTTCCTCATAGATGGTGTCGCCCAATTTTAAGGCAGGTTTGAGACTAATAACTGACGTTTCTCCGGCAATATCTCCAATGCGTTGCCCATTTTTTGATAATACGATTGATGTAATGGCGACTCCACCCATTGTCATCCAAATATCTACGATAGATAAACTCCATCTGGACAAGTACTGATAAAAATTAGCCCGTGAACCGTCGAGCTTAACAACTTTTATTTTCATTATTTTCTTGCCAACCGTTTGCCCACCAAAGGCCGTTTCGGTAATCAACGTATAAAAAAAAGCCGGTAAAGTCAGTGCCATCATGATCCCATAAAACAGATAGGGATCATTACTGGTGATATTTAAAGTGTCCAAGAGGAAGAAACAAAAGAAATAATAGCAGACTATAATGAAATAGTCTATTGCAAAGGCTATCATTCTTGAGCCAAGACTGGCAAGATTATATTCGATTTTTACATTTTGTGCTGTATTTATCTCGAGCTTATTCATCTGTAAAATGATTTGAATTTAGTGGCAATATAGAATATATAAGTCAATTTTGCAGTTATTTGTGCTTTTCAATCACGGATATTTCCTATATTTGGTTGAGCCAGTTAAAAAAATTAATGAGAGAAGCATCATTTGTAGAACGAAATAAAGAAAAATGGACGTTAATTGAAAATAATTTGTCAATTAATACAGCGGTTGATCCGGATGAGCTGGCTTCAAATTATATTGAGCTGACAAATGATCTGGCTTATGCGCAAACTTTCTATCCTGAGAGTAAAGTAAAGGCTTACTTAAATGAATTGGCGGTGAATGCGCATCAGAAAATCTATAAAGATCAAAAAGCTTCCAACAATAAGTTTAAATCTTTTTTTAATGAAGAGATACCACAAGCAATTTGGTGTATTCGTAGACCGCTTTTGTACTCCTTCTTAATTTTTGTTTTGGCTTCAATTATCGGTTTTTTGTCGTCTGTGTACGATATTGATTTTGTTCGTCTTATTTTAGGCGACTTCTATGTGGATTCAACGATAGAAAGTATAAAAGCAGGCGATCCTGCTGCGGTATACGGAAAGGGAAGCAATTTTGGTTCAGCAATTTGGATTACGATAAATAATGTGCGTGTTGCTTTTATGGCTTTTGCTGCCGGACTATTTTTTAGTGTTGGGACGGGGTATGTCTTGTTTAGCAATGGTATTATGCTAGGTGCATTTCATCATATGTTTTTCCAATATGGCGTTATGGGGAAGGCTATGTCAGCGATCTGGATTCATGGTACCATCGAGATCTCGGTAATTATTGTGGCCGGGGGATGCGGATTAGCACTCGGCAATAGCATCTTATTTCCAAAATCTTTTACCCGTTTAACTTCTTTTGTCCGTACGGCAAAGATTGCGATGAAAGTGTTGGTCAGCACAATTCCTTTTTTTATTATTGCCGGTACATTGGAAGGCTTTGTAACAAGATATTATAATGTTTCAATTTGGTTATGTGCATTAATTATCGTTTTATCTCTACTGGCAATCCTCTATTTTTACGTTATTAATCCATATCGACTAGCAAAACGATTTCAATGGAAATAAACTTTGAATTTCAAAAAGAACGGAAGGTAGGGGACTTTGTGCAAAGTTTTATAGATCTTTTTAAATTGATCTATAGGCATTTTGTATCTACTATTTTTGGTTTATCTGCTGTTCCGCTAGCCGGAATTGCCTTGGTTTATTATTTTCTGTCTACAAAAATCACATTCTCTGCTAATAGTGATTCTTTTGAGGACATCGATGCTCTGACTTGGGCTGGTTTACTTATTGTGGCGCTGATTGCTTTGGGACTGTACGTTTACGGTATTTCTATCGAATATTTTGTACTGCTTAAGGAGCGCAAGAGTACTGCATTTTCGGGTGTGGAAGTGCTTAAGAATTTTAGATCAAACCTTGGGAAATACTTTATGTTTTTGATTGCCATGATTTTGGCATTGATTGTCGTATTTATTCCATTGGCTATTGTTGCTGCGATTTGTGCATTTATCCCTTTTGTCGGAAGTTTTGCTATCGGAATATTGGCGTCCATGGTTGGTATTTGGTTATTTTGCTCATTTTTATTTTATCGCGAAGGCTATTCGGATCTCGGAAGTTGTTTTACAGATGCCTATGTAATGCTAAGCAAAAAATTGATTCAGTATGGTATTGCTACCTATATCGTAAATTTTATTTTCCAAATGGCTGTCATGATGATTTCTATTGTACCATTGGTTATCATGGGGATACTGTCATTCAACTTCCTCGGAATAGATGTTGCTTTTTTTGACTCATCCTGGGGAAAACTGCTGATGACATTGGGAGGTTTATTTATCACATTATTTACGTTGTTTCTTTATATGTCCGGAGTTTTGGCCAACGGTATTATTTATGAAACAGCGAAGGATCTCAAATTCGGAGAACGGATTTATGGTATGATTGAAGAGATAGGAGGAAAAAGTGAATAAACTCTTGTCTTTTTTCTGCATTGCTGGTTTGTCAATGATGTATGCTTGTGATCCGAAACCGGAGAACGTAGATTCCGACAGCAATAGTGCCGATTCGCTCCATGTGCAAATGGATTCTACCTTAGTGACAACCGATTCTGTCGCTATTGACTCGATAGCTTTAAAAGCACCAAATGGCCAACAGGAAAAAGATGAAATTGATCTGTGGGATCCAACATTATTTGACTCAATTCCAAAATATACCGAAGAGCGTTCGTTTAGAATGGACCCTTATCAGGATATCATCAAAAGGTACGAGACGGACGATTTTGTTTATTCAGAAAATATTAAAGATCGGGTAAGTGCATTACAGCGGATTCTTGCCCGGCTCGCGGATTGGATTGGGAGCATCACCCCAGATAATCCTTATAAATTTCGGGAAGAATTTGGATATGTCTTTGCTTTTTTAGCTGTTATCGCACTAGCCTTTATCCTCTATAAAATACTTTACAACAAGAACCAATATTTTATCAAACATCGGGAGGAAGATACCGAACTGGACGTTTTAGCTTATGTAGAGCGAAATCTAATGAATAGCAACTTGGAGCCTCATATACAGGAAGCTATTAAAAATAAAAATTATGCTCTGGGAATTAGGTATTTACAGCTGCTCAATATTCAGAAGTTGGCTCATGCTGATCATATCAAGTGGAAGCAAAGTAAAACAAACGCTGAATTTGGGCAGGAAATAAGGGACGAGGAACTTCGTCGGGGGTTTTTGGAGTGCACACGAATATTTGATTATGTCTGGTTTGGTCAGTTTGAATTGACGGAAGCTAATTTTACCCAATATCAGCAATTGTTTACCCAATATCAAAATCAAATTAAATGAAAGGATCGGTAAAATTTGGATTGATATTATTCGCAGTTGTTTTGGTGCTCATTGCGCTTATCGACGCTACAAGTAAGAAACCAATTATCTGGGATCGGACATTTGATGCAAAAGACAAAAATCCCTTTGGAGCTTATGTGCTACGTCAAGAACTTGAGCATATCATCGATCAAAAGAATACAACGATTGAGCGGCCATTGTACGAGTATCTGGACAGCACAAAGAAAACGGACGCTAACCTGTTTTTTTATACCTCTTATTTTTCAATGGGTGAAGCTGCGGAAGATAAATTACTGGATTATGTGAATCGGGGAGGGAAGGCAATGATTGTCGCTGAGGAAATTGATCGTTATTTTTTGGATTCCTTGGGGGTGGAAACGGATAGTTTCTATGGTTACAAAAAAGGGGTAAATATAAAAAAACAAGTACGCGTTCGGCTAATGAATGATAATAATAAAATTCATTACGGTAAATCGGAGCTTGGTGAAGTGTTCAAAAAACTCCCTAAAAATGCAACTATTTTAGGTGCGATTACCTATAAAGAATTTGCACTACCTAACTTCGTGGCGATTCAATTTGGTAAAGGAACAATTTACCTGCATTTGACTCCGGATTTATTTGGAAACTATTACCTGCTGAATTCGGCGGCACAATATGCTTATGTTGCCAAATCATTATCTTATTTAGATGATAAGCCGCTCGCTTGGTATGATTTTAAAGCAAACATGGACCAATATCGTACGCCTTTGCGTGTGTTGCTTCTGAATGATGGTCTTCGGCAAGCCTGGTATGTTTTGTTGGCGGGGCTGGTTCTTCTACTGGTGTTTAGAAGTAGGCGTGAACAGCGTGCAGTGGCGGTAGTGGCTCCGGAGCCGAACCTCTCAAAGGATTTTTGTGGAACGATTGCTACTTTATATTATGAAAATGGTGTACCCGGGAATATGGTTGCCAAAAAGATAGATTACTTTCTTCACGACCTTAGAAACCGTTTTCATTTAGATACCTTGGCGTTGCGTGAAAACGAATTCAGTGAAGAACTGGCTGAACGGTCTGGAGTCTCTCTGATGGAGACACAAGCTTTGATCAAGTTGATTGTACGCATGCAGGATGCTAAACAACATGACTTGGTCGATCTTAAATTGATTAATGACACTATAGAAGAGTTTAAACATAAAGCAAAAATGATATGAGTGACTTCGATAAATATATACCTTTTGAAAACCGAATAGATGTATCGGTTTTGTTCGATAAAATGGCTCAGGTGAAAGCAGAGGTCAAAAAAGTAATCGTTGGACAGGATCAATTGATCGATATGCTTCTGATCTCCATTTTGGCTTCTGGGCATTCCCTGATTGAAGGATTGCCAGGGGTTGCAAAAACATTATCTGCAAAATTGATTGCCAAAACCATCGATAGCGAATTTAAACGTATTCAATTCACACCAGATCTAATGCCTTCGGATGTGACGGGGTCATCGATATTGGATCTGAAAAGCAATGAATTCGAGTTTCGCAAAGGCCCTATTTTCGCAAACATCGTTTTGATCGATGAAATCAACCGTGCTCCGGCAAAAACGCAGGCTGCGCTTTTTGAAAGTATGGCCGAACAGCAGGCATCGGTTGATGGAACTACTTATCGATTACCCGCTCCTTTTGTTGTTTTTGCGACGCAAAATCCAATCGAACATGAAGGAACTTACCGTCTGCCAGAAGCTCAATTAGATCGCTTCCTGTTTAAAATTAATGTGAGCTATCCAGAGTTTGAACAGGAAATGGAAATATTAAAAGAACATCATGCCCAAAAGGAAGTCAATAAAGAAGATCAGGTTCAGGCAGTGGTTTCCGCAACAGAAATTTTAGCATTTCAAAAATTGATCAAGTCTATTTTTGTGCATGAGGAGCTGATAACATATATTGCTCAAGTTGTTATAAAAACACGAACTAATCCAAGTTTGACACTCGGAGCCTCACCTAGAGCTTCTATTGCTTTACTGGAATCAGCGAAAGCTTCAGCAGCGGTTAGCGGTAGAGATTTTGTTACTCCTGAGGATATTAGGAGGGTGGCATCGGCCGTATTAGGACATCGTGTTATGTTGACGCCAGAAAGAGAAATGGAAGGCTTTACTACAGCCTATGTCATCGACCAAATCATTAATTCTGTTGAAATTCCAAGATAATGAAGAAATTAAGTCAGCTCTTTCTAACAAATCAATTTTTCTACTCGCTATTAAGTGTAGCAACACTCTTTACATTGTCTTTTTTCGTTAAGGAGTTGTTTATTGTAGCTTGGATTGTTTTTTGGATATGGCTGGCAATTTTGGTCTTTGATTTTATTCTCTTATTTTCTGGAAAGGGGAAAATAGAAATCACAAGGGTATATCCTGAAAAGCTCTCCAACGGAGATGAGAACCCAATGAGACTGATTGTGCGTTCTTTTTATCCTTTCCGAACAAAGGTGGAAGTTTTGGAGGAGTTTCCTGTTCAGCTCCAAATTCGCGATAAGGATTTTATGACCCATCTACCCAGCTTTCAGGAATCGGAAATATCATTTTCGCTGCGACCGACCCAGCGGGGGATCTATAAGTTTGGACGTTGTTTGGCACTAGTGATGCGTCTTGGATTTTTCAAAAGAAGATTTGTCACTAATCAGGAAGAAGAAATACCCTGTTACCCATCTTATATACAGTTAAGAAAGTATCAGCTTTTGGCGACAAGTAATAGACTGAATGAACTCGGGATAAAACGTATTCGACGGATTGGATCGGCCATGGAATTTGATCATGTTCGCGATTATGTTCAAGGCGATGACTACCGTCACATGAATTGGAAAGCATCTGCTAAAGTGAAAAAGTTGATGGTCAACCAATATGAAGAAGAGAAGTCGCAGCCGATCTATTCTTTTATCGATCTAGGGAGGGCAATGCGTATGCCTTTCAACGGCCTGAGCTTATTAGATTATGCTATCAATGCTTCGTTGGTTCTTTCGAATGCAACGATATTAAAGCAGGACCGCGCAGGCCTATTAACCTTTTCAAAAGATATCAATACATTTATACCCGCTGAGAAAAGGAATAATCAGATGCTTAAAATTTCAGAGTCACTCTATAAGGTATCGACTAAATTTGAAGAATCGGAATTTGGAAAACTGTATAGTTATGCCAATGCGCATATCAATAAGCGTTCACTAATTTTTCTTTACACCAATTTTGAGACCTTAGATTCCCTTAAACGGCAGATAAATTACCTGACTATGCTGAATAGAAGTCATATAATCGTCGTCGTCGTATTTAAAAATGTGGAGGTAGAGGATCTGGCTAAAAGTGTACCGAAAAAGACGATAGATATCTATAATCAAATCATTGCTGAAAAGTTTATCTATGAAAAGCAGCTTATTGTACAGGAGCTTATCCGTCATGGATTTCAGACTATTTATACTGCGCCGGAAAATTTAACCATCAATTCCATCAATAAATACCTTGAAATTAAGGCACGAGGACTTATTTGATGATCGAGGTGTCTTTGACCATAACTTTCGTCCAAAGGTGCTGATATTTTTCAATTGCTTTTAAATGGACTGGATGTGTCTCATAGCTTGTTATATCTTTAAGATCTTTAAATGTAACGATCAACGTGTAGTCAAAACTATTGTCTACTACAGGCCTCGGGTTTGTTTGAGCAGGTACGCCATAGTGGAGTGTCTGAATTACGTCGATTTTCCGAAGCTCCTCAAAAAACTGGGTAAAATTCATTTTGTCTTTTTCACTGATATCTTTCTTAAGCCAGAAATTAACCACGTGGACGATGGTATTGGTCTGAGTATCTTGGCTCGGGTGAACTGGATGAGCCCATGTTGGGGCAGTCATAAGCACCATAGGTGCCATAAGAAAATTGCGTCTTTTCATGATTGAAACGGTTTAGAACTATGAAGATACAAAACGTTCCTGATTTCACAAGTATCAATTATAAGGAAAGCGAAAATGGGCTCTTCTGCGCATGAAAATTAGACCTGTTCATTAAAAATACAAAGGGGGACATCATGTCCCCCTTTGTATTTTTAATGAACTTGGTGGTCTTATAGACCAAATTCTGCTTTCACCTTCTCGATATAATCCAGTTTTTCCCAAGTAAATAGTTCAACTTCAACCTGCTTTTTCTCGCCTGTCGAGCTTTCAAATTCTTTTATTACTTTTTTGGGTGTTCTTCCCATGTGTCCATAAGCTGCTGTTTCTGAGTAAATTGGATTTCTCAGTCCCAAACGCGTTTCAATCCCGTATGGAGTCATGTCAAATAAATGGGCAATTTTTTCAGCAATTTGACCATCGGTTAAATTTACTTTGCTCGTTCCATACGTATTTACATAGATTCCCATCGGATCTTTTACACCGATCGCATAAGAAATTTGTACGAGAATTTCATCCGCGACTCCTGCGGCCACTAAGTTTTTGGCAATATGGCGTGTCGCATATGCTGCAGACCGGTCCACTTTAGATGGATCTTTTCCTGAGAAAGCACCGCCACCATGTGCACCTCTCCCCCCGTAGGTGTCCACAATTATTTTTCGGCCCGTAAGACCTGTGTCTCCATGGGGCCCGCCGATAACGAATTTTCCAGTAGGATTGATATGAAACTTAATTTCATCGTTAAATAACACTTGAAGTTCTGGCTTTAATTGTGCTTTGACACGAGGAATTAAGATCGTTTTGATGTCGTGTGTAATTTTGTCCAACATCGCTTGCTCTGTATCAAAGTCGTCATGTTGTGTCGAGATGACAATGGCGTCAATTCTTTTCGGTTTGTGATCGTCGCTATATTCCAGTGTAACTTGAGATTTCGCATCCGGTCGTAAATACTTGATTTCGTTATTTTCGCGACGCAACTCCGCCAATTCATACAGTAAGCGATGAGATAGGTCCAATGCCAAAGGCATAAAATTTTCGGTTTCGTTATTCGCATAACCAAACATAATCCCCTGGTCACCTGCACCTTGCTCTTGCCGTGTTTTACGGTCTACACCTTGGTTAATGTCCGCAGATTGCTCGTGAATCGCGGATAATACGCCACAAGAATTTGCTTCAAACATATATTCAGATTTGGTATAGCCAATCTTTTGAATTACCGAACGTGCTATCTTCTGAACATCGAGGTATATGTTTGATTTAACTTCCCCGGCGAGGACCACTTGTCCTGTTGTTACCAACGTTTCAATAGCGACACGAGAATCCTCGTCCCATGCTAAAAAATTGTCTATTAATGCATCTGAAATTTGATCCGCAATTTTGTCTGGATGCCCTTCAGAAACAGATTCCGACGTAAATAAATAAGCCATGCTTTACCTGATTTTAAATATTGGATTTGCGCTAGAATGAATTAACAGCAAAGTGATAAGCGCCGTGATAGCGAAGGGTTTTAGCACTTTTTTACTGTGGTTGCAATCTCCTTGTCGTTGCTTTTGTGACGCAACAGCACGCAAATCAGTCCACATTCTATTTTTTATGCGACAAAGCTACAATACTTTAAGGATTATTTAAAATCAAATTTATATTTTAATTTAAAAAGTATAGTCACATACTTTAAGATGCACAAAGATTACATTATTTTAAGAAATTCGTAATTTCCGCTATCTTTGGGATATGTCAGAACGTAAACAAATATTGTTTGTTATTAATCCGATTTCAGGAGGAAAGCACAAAACATCTTTCAAAAAGCAGGTGTTAGATGTGCTTGATCTACAAAAATTTGATCCTACTTTTCAACAGACAGCTAGACCGAATCATGCCTATGAAATTGGGTTGAAAGCCATTGAAGAAGGATATGATGCGGTTATAGCCGTGGGAGGCGATGGAACAATCAATGAATTGGGATCAGCTTTGGTTGGGTCTGGAATTCCATTGGGGATTATTCCTGAGGGTTCGGGCAACGGTTTGGCGCTTTACTTGGGTGTACCTATGAATGAAGCTGCAGCTATCCGCCGGATTAATCGTTTTGAATCAATCGAGGTGGACTGTGGTGTTATCAATGAAAGAAGATTTTTTAATATTGCTGGTTTAGGATTCGATGCATCCGTGAGCGAAAATTTTGCTAATGAAAATATTCGTGGACCGTTGGGTTACATGAAATCAGTGTTTAATGTGCTCAGTAAATATCAACCTGCACATTACAAATTGACCATCGATGGAAAAGTTTACGAAAGACAGGCTTTTATGATCAGTGTAGCGAATTCTCCCCAATATGGAAATAACGCTTATATCGCGCCTCAGGCTTCAGTCAATGATGGTATTTTAGATGTCTGTATTGTGCACAAATTTCCACTTTATATATTGCCAAAGATGATTTTTCATCTGTTTAACAAATCGGCAGATCAATCCAGTTATGTAGAGATTATTCCCGGGAAGAATATACAGATTGAGGTGGATAAGATTTCGTCGGTACACGTCGATGGGGAACCAATCGAATTAGGAGATAAACTGGATATTTCCATTATGCCAAAAGCCTTAAAAATAATTTGCTAAGATAATGAGTAAAAATAAAAAACAGTCTTATGAAGGGGTTGTCTATTCCACAGATGATAGCTTCAATTATCAATTGTCTGATTTTTTTCAGGAACAGGATACTTTACCGATGAATCAGCAAAATTTGAAAGTACAGCTTGATCGCAAAATGCGGAAAGGAAAAGTTGTTACGTTGATCACAGGGTTTGTAGGAAAAACCGAAGACCTGGAAATTTTAGGTAAATTGTTGAAACAGAAGTGCGGAGTGGGCGGAACAGTAAAGGATGGCGAGATCATCATCCAGGGGGAGTTTAAACAAAAGATCTACGAATTGTTACTTAAAGAGGGATATCGCGTAAAATTAGTGGGTGGTTAAACAAGTATTGCGAGAATATTGAGATTAAATCTAATGAATTGTTTATTAGGCAAGTATGGTTTGTGTATAGGCTGTATGTTTGTTTGGTAATATGAGTAATCACTTACTTTTTGTAATTTAAAATCTTTGATTTTCTTGCATATCAAAAAAAAAATGGCTTTCATTGTAAAATAATTATTGCGAATAAGCGATTTAGCAACGAGAAACAATGATTATATAACGGGAGCTGCTGAGAAAAATAACACACATTAACGGTGTTTCAGTTTAAAAAAACAAATTTGATTTTTTTTACATATTTAAGAGGAATATTTTAAATTTGACATTAAATATTAAATTTGCTTTGCAAATTGATTTCAAAAGCGAACAAGAGTGCATATAATTTAAACAACATTATATATTTAAACAACAGTAAAAAACTAAAAATTAGAAAAATGGCAAACGCACCTAAAACTGCTGCAAAACAAGAGAGCAACAACGGAGGATCTTTCTTTGCTCAAGCTGCAATCATCATCTGTTTCATCGTGGGTTTCTGTGTATGGAAATTTGTGATGGGTAATCCAACTAACTTCGTTGATAACAATCCGGAAAATGCTCCTAACCCAGGTAACTATTTAGGAATGGTTTACCATGCTGGGGCAATCGTACCTGTTTTGCTTGGTTTATTCTTAATGGTATGGGTTTTCTCGGTAGAACGTTTTATCGTTATCAACAAAGCTTCTGGTACTGGAAACGTTGGAAACTTTGTTCGTAAAATCCAAACGTTGATTAATGGTGGAAACATCGATTCAGCTATTGCTGAATGTGACAAACAAAAAGGTTCAGTAGCAAACGTTGTGAAAGCTGGTTTATTGAAGTACAAATCAGTATCCGTAGATCCTGAAGTGAACACTGAAAAAGCGGCTATTGCAATCCAAAAAGAAATCGAAGAAACAACTGCATTGGAAATGCCTATGTTAGAGAAAAACTTAAACGTTATCGCTACATTAGTTTCTATCGGTACATTATGTGGTCTATTGGGTACGGTAACAGGTATGATCAAAGCCTTCTCGGCATTGGCAACAGGTGGTGCTCCAGATTCAGCTAAATTGGCGAACGGTATCTCTGAGGCCTTGATCAATACGGCAACTGGTATCGCGACATCAACATTCGCTATCGTATTGTATAACATCTTTACTGCAAAAATCGATAAATTAACTTACTCTATCGACGAAGCTGGTTTCTCAATCGTACAAACATACGCTGCAAACCACAAATAAGAACTATGATGAAAATATTTGATTTTTTTAAATTTAGTTTATGGAAATCAAATATTAAAATCATCATAGGATAGAAGATTGAGTTTTTAATTTAAAAAGAAGAATTTAAAATGGGTAAAGCAAAAGTAAAAAGAGCCAGTACGTCGATCGACATGACAGCGATGTGTGACGTATCGTTCTTGCTGCTTACGTTCTTCGTCTTAACGGCGACAGCGCGCCAACCGGAAGCATTGACGGTGGATACCCCAGCATCGACTACGAAAGATAAGTTACCTGATTCAAATGTAGGTATGATCACAATAGGCGATCAAGGTAAAGTTTTCTTCGGTACGACTGATCAACAAGTTCGGGTAAAAGCACTAGAAAGAATGTCAGCAAAGTATGGCGTTGGCTTTTCGCAAGAAGATTACGATCGTTTCAAATTGATGGAAAACTTTGGTGTACCAATGTCTAAATTGAAAGGGTTATTGGCCTTGGACGGAAGTAAGCGTACAGAAAAAGGCGTGCAAACTGGTATTCCTATTGATAGTACTGAAAACACTTCAAATGAGTTGTATTATTGGGTTCAAAATACTCGCCTCGCAGCTGAAGAAGTGAATAAGGAGAAAGAAGCATCGGATAAAAATTTCGTGCATCCTGGACCTTTAAAGATGGCTATCAAAGCAGATGCGAATGAAAAATATCCTTCGGTTAATTTAGTTATTGAAACATTGCGTAATCAAAAGCAAAACAAATTTAGTTTCATAACGGGCATGCGTGCTGAGGACAAATAATTGACGATTTAATAAGAACAAACGATGGCAGAATTAAATCAGGATAGTGGTAAAAAAGGAAAAGGCGGGAAAGTAAGATCCAAAAAAAATGGGGGTAAGGTAGACCTTACAGCCATGGTGGATCTGGCCTTCTTGTTGATCACCTTCTTCATGTTGACCACGTCCTTAAATAAACCGCAGGCAATGGATGTGGCTATGCCAGACAAAAATAAAATTAAAGAAGAACAAAAAGATGAACTGCTTACGGCAGATAATCGTTCCCTTACAATTTTATTGGGTTCTGACAATAAAGTCTCTTGGGTATATGGTCAAGTAGCTAATCCGATCGAAGGGCCTACTGTTGCTGGTTACGGTGCAGATGGGATCCGTAAGGTCTTGATGGAGAAAAAGGCTTATGTACCTCGCGTTTCAGGCGGTAAAGACATGATTGTAATCATACGTCCTAGTGAAAAATGTACACAGCGTAATCTGGTTGATATTCTTGACGAGATGAAAATTGTAGACGTTAAACGCTATATGATCGGAAAGATTACACCAGAAGAAGTCGAAGTGTTAAAACGTGACAATATCTATAATGATTAGTTATTAGATTGACACATAAAACTAAAATAAAATGATAGGGTCAAAATTAGATATTTTTAAGAAAGAATGGCTTGACGTCGTTTTTCAGGGCAGAAACAGGGAGTATGGAGCTTACGAGCTTCGTAAACTTGCGCCCAAAGCGACTAACAGGGGGCTTCTTGTCGTTATCGGCATTGTGGCCATAGCCAGTTTCCTTAGCGTTTTCGGAAGTAAGCTGTTCCCGAAGAAGCCTGTAGAGGCACCTCCGGCAGTCACTGAAGTTACGTTGGAAGACCTTGAAGAAATCAAGCCACCAGAACCGCCAGAAGAGGAACCGCTTCCACAAGAACCGGAAGAGAAACCTCAACAAGTGGCCATGGATGTACCGAAAGAAGATTTGGTTCGTTTCCCTGAACCTAAAGTAGCTCCTGCAAACAAAGTTGTAGAAGAAGTTGCTTCTCAGGAAGAATTGAAGGATCCAAATAAAACTCCAGCGCGTATTACCTTGAAAGGTAGTCCGACAGGTACTTCGGTTGCCCGTGGTGAATTCGGTTCAAAGAAACAAGATGGTGCGATCACTGGAGCAAAAAAAGGAGATCCGAATGGTAATGGAGATGAAATTCTTCCATTTAATGCCATTGAGGTCCAACCAATGCCTGTAGGTGGTATGCAAGCATTTATGTCGTGGGTGGGTTCAAACTATGAGTATCCGGCAGCTGCAACAGAAAATGGTGTAAATGGTGTAGTTGAGGTATCGTTCGTCGTAGAAAAAGATGGTAGCTTGACAGACATCAATATCAAACGTGATTTGAAATATGGTACTGGTGATGCAGCTGTAAGGTTGCTTAAGAAAGCGAAGAAATGGAAACCAGGAATTCAAAATGGTCGTCCAGTTCGTGTAGCGTATACTTTACCAATTCGATTGAACCTTCAAAATTAGAATGACAAATTTTAATTCAAATAGTAGTTCAAATTATAGACAGAAATCGCCTCTGAAGCGGTTTCTGTCTATTTTAGGACTTTTTATGTTTGGCTTTTATTTTGTTTTGGGCCTTTTGATTATATTCTGGGACAATTTTCCGATTGAAATTAATCCAACTTACAAAACAATTTTTGGCGTCGTATTGATTCTGTATTCATTTATGCGGTTTGTTCGGCTTTGGCAAAATAATTTTAATTAAGCGCCTCTTTCTTTTAGTTTTAACCAACTCTCTCTTCAAAAGTTAAACTATTCTTTATTTAAACTGTCTTATTTTATGATGTATCGTATGAGAAAATATAAAATGGTTCTTATGATGCTAGGCGTCTGTATGGGAGTATTTGTTTCGTGCAAAAATAAAACGAAGAGTACAAAGGAAGGAGAGGATATTCTAACGGGTAAACTTCCGGTTATTGTTGATCAGACTTTGTTGCCTATCATCCAAGAATCTGCGGATGTTTTTGAAAGTTCTTATCCAAATTCAACTTTGGATTTGATAGCTAGGCCCGAGATCAAAGCAGTAAATGCTTTGCTTTCTGATTCGGCTTACGTCGTTGTATTGACGAGAAAGTTGACAAACGAGGAAGGTAGCTACTTTCAGAAGCGCGGTATTCAGCCGAAAGTCTTCCAAATAGCTTCCGATGCAGTTGTACTGATCAATAATCGGACTAGTAAGGATACTATTATGTCACAAAAAGACGTTAAGTCTTTGTTGGAAGGTAATTTAGCAGGACAACGGTTGATCTTTGATAATGCCAATTCGAGTACACTACGGTATTTCAAAGATTATTTCAAATTAAACAAAATTGATCCGAAAGCTGTTTCTGCCATGAAGGATAGTGAGGAAGTGATGAAATACGTGAGTGATAATACGAACGCAGTGGGGGTAATTGGCTACAATTGGTATTTGAAAGCTGTAGAAAAAAATTCGAATTTATTGGATAAAATTCGTACATTGAGCATCGGAAGTAGGGATCAAGGGGGCGAAAAGGTCAATTTCTATAGACCATCTCAATCGACTATAGCTGATGGCGTATACCCTTTTGTGAGGCCTGTCTACATTATGAATTATCAGCCAAATATGGGCTTAGGTTTGGGTTTTAGTGCTTTTTTGACAGGCGATCGCGGACAGCGAATCGTTTTGAAAGCGGGATTGGTTCCTGCCACAATGCCTGGGCGTGAGATCATTATTAGAGATGAAAGTTATATTAAATAGATAATAAATAGTACAAAAATAGATTATGACAAACAGCAAATTATTATTTAGTCTTTTATTGGCCGGATCTGTGGGCACAGTAAGTGCACAAAGTTTGAAAGATGCTAGAGCAGCCATCGAGGCTGAAAATTATGGTAAAGCTAAAACTATCCTTCAACAGTTAGTGACTAAGCAACCTAAGAATGGAGATAATTATTTCTATTTGGGTCAAATTTATTTGGTAAACGACAGAGCGGATTCTGCCGCTACGATTTTCAACCAAGGTTTGGCCGCTGATCCAAAGGCTACAATCAATAATGTAGGTTTGGGTTATGTTGACTTAATGAAAAAGGATAAGGCAAGTGCGGAATCTAAATTCGCTTTGGCAACGGCAAAATTAGGTAAAAAGGATTATGAGCCATTGTTGGAGATCGGTCGTGCATATATTAATGCACCTGAACCTGATTATGCAAAAGCGTTAGAGTATCTCACACAGGCGAAGGAAAAAAACAAAAAGGATGTTGCTATTCCTATCGCATTAGGTGATGCGTATCGCGGCTTGAAAGAAGGATCTTTGGCTTATACCAGCTATGGTGAAGCGACGGATATCGATCCGAATTCGGTTCAAGCTAAAGTTGGACAAGCGGTAATTGTACGGGGTGCACAAGCTTTTGATGAAGCCATCACGCAATTAGAGGCTATCGCGGCGGAGACGCCAACTTATGCTCCTACCTATCGTGAGTTAGCTGAGACTTACAACCAATGGTCGAGGTTGCCAGGTACTTCTGATGAGAAATATGTTGAGTTAAATAAAAAGGGTGTTGAGCAATATAAGAAATATCTTGAAGTTGCTGGCGATAACTCGTTGGAAGCAAAAATCCGCTATGCCGATTTCTTGGTATATGCACGTCAGTATGACGATTTGAAAGTAGTTTCGGAGGAATTAGCGCAAAATCCTTCTGTAGATCCAAAAATCTACCGTTACTTAGGTTATATCGCTTTCCAAAAAGCGAAAGATTATCCAAAAGCATTGGAGTATTTGAATCAGATGTTCAGCAAAATGGAGAAAGATCGCGTAATTCCATTGGATTATATGTATTTGGGTATGTCTGAAATCGCTGCTAATAGTCCAAAACATGTAGAAGGTGGTGCAGACAGCACAGCCACAGCCGCACCAGTGTTAACGGCAGAAAACACAGCAAATATTCAAAAAGGTATTGCTGATATTAAAAAAGCAATTGATTTAGACAAAGAGCTTTTGGGCGAAACTGCCGAGCTGGCTTTTGCTAAATATCAAGAGCAAGAACTGCAGACGGCGGCCTCTCTTTTTGAATTAGTGGCGTCTTACACAGATAATAAAACGTATTTGTTTGATGCAAATTATTATGCTGGTGAAGCTTACTATCAAATCGGTGCTAAAGAAGATGCAGCTAGTAAAAACGAGGAGCAAGTTGTGGTTAATCAGGAGCTTAGAGATAAAGCCATTGCTGATTTACAAAAAGCACAGACGTTCTTATCAGTAATTGAAACAACTGACAATAAAGAAGCGCAAGATAAATATTTGATCAATGCACTTTATTACAAAGCTTTTGCTGCTTTAACTGCAGATAACTTGGAGCAGCCTAAAGGTGATTTCGTAGCTTCATTCCAAAAATTGATTGAAACAATCAATCAACGTGGTGCACAAGAGAAAAATAAGAATTATTTAATAGACGCAAATACGTATATCGGTCTTTACTATTACGTGAAGCAAGATCTTCCTAAAGCGAAGGAAAGTTTCCAAAAAGTATTAGCTATAGATCCAGCGAATGAAGCTGTTAAAGGTTACTTAGAAGGTTTAAAATAAGCTTAAGTAAAATCATTCTAAATTAGGCGTAGATAGTAATATCTACGCCTTTTTTGTTTTGTTTTTTACCATGGAATCTCTATATTTAAAGATAGTTACCAATATAAATTTTAGTTGAGATGGAGCAAGCCAATAGTATGCCGATAGACTACTTGCCGATATTTATACAGCTTTTAGTAGCTGTGGGATTTGGAGTAAGTACGATAATTATTACACATCTTATCGGACCAAAGGTCCGCACAGAAAACAAGCTTGGAGCTTTTGAGTCAGGGATTGAAGTTATCGGAAATGCGAGGCAGCCGTTCTCAATCAAATATTTCTTGGTGGCCATCCTATTTGTGATATTTGATGTGGAGGTCATTTTTATGTACCCGTGGGCTGTAAACTTTCGTGATATGGGATTGCAGGGCTTGATAGAGATGTTTATTTTCATGGGACTGCTTTTATTAGGCTTTATCTATGTGATTAAGAAAAAAGCATTAAACTGGGACTAGATGTCCTTATTATGGTTGGTTTTTGGCCAACGATACTAAACCTATAAATCGACTTTTCATGAGTGATATAAAATTAGCACAAGCTCCTCCGGGAGTAGAAGGCGCAGGTTTTTTTGCGACGAGTTTAGATAAAGCCATCGGCTTGGCGCGAGCCAACTCATTATGGCCTTTGCCGTTCGCCACATCCTGTTGTGGTATCGAGTTTATGGCGACAATGGGTTCAACCTATGATTTGGCAAGGTTTGGCGCCGAAAGACCTAGCTTTTCACCGCGGCAGGCAGATATGCTTTTGGTGATGGGTACGATCGCTAAAAAGATGGCGCCTGTGTTAAGACAAGTGTATGTACAGATGGCCGAGCCGCGCTGGGTAATTGCTGTTGGGGCCTGTGCGTCTAGTGGTGGTATTTTCGATACGTATTCTGTCTTACAAGGAATAGACGAAATTATACCGGTTGATGTGTACGTGCCTGGTTGCCCTCCCCGCCCCGAAGCAATTTTGGATGGAGTATTGCGTTTGCAGGACATCGTGAAAAATGAATCCTTGAACCGGAGAAATACGCCAGAATATAAGGCATTGCTTGAAAAGTACGGAATTCATATAAATAAATAAACGATGGAAAACAGTTTTTTATTGGATAAGCTCGAAGAGAATTTTCCCGCAAAGATTCAAGAAATTCCGGATGCTCACGATCTATTGACCGTCATTGTTGAAAAAGAAGACCTGATCGAAGTGCTTCGTTTCCTGAAGTCGAGTAGTGAGCTGCAGTTTATCCATCTGACCGATATTACAGCAGTACATTATCCGCATTTGGAGAAGGAATTTGCTGTCGTTTATCATATCCATAGTCTAGTTCATAATATACGGATACGGATGAAAGTGTTTTTGCAAGGTCCGAATCCTGAGATTCCAACTGCGACTGTGGTTTGGAAAGGTGCGAATTGGATGGAGCGTGAAACTTATGACTTTTTTGGTGTCAATTTTATAGGACACCCCGATCTGAGAAGAATTTTGAATGTTGATGATATGGAGGTATTTCCTATGCGTAAGGAATATCCTTTGGAAGATCCAAATCGCGTAGATAAAAAAGATTTGTATTTCGGCCGTTAAAGTATACAATATGAGCGAATTTATTAGCAAGATAACACCCAATCAACCCGTTTTTGAAGATAACGACCCACAAGATGAGTTGATTACCTTAAATATTGGGCCAACCCATCCCGCCACGCATGGTGTATTTCAAAATGTTGTTCAGATCGATGGTGAGCGTATAGTGAGTGGTGTGTCTACAATTGGTTATATTCACCGGGCGTTTGAAAAAATTGCAGAACATCGGCCGTTTTACCAAATCACTCCATTGACAGACCGTCTGAATTATTGTTCCGCACCAATCAATAACATGGGCTGGCATATGACTGTTGAGAAGCTTCTTAAGATAGAGATTCCTAAGCGTGTGCAGTATATGCGTGTCATTGTTATGGAGCTTGCGCGCATTGCAGATCATATTATTTGTAACGGAATCTTAGGTGTGGATACAGGAGCGTTTTCGGGATTTCTATATGTTATGCAGGAGCGTGAATTTATCTATGAAATCTTTGAAGAGATATGTGGCGCCCGTTTGACAACGAATATCGGTCGTATTGGAGGATTTGAACGTGATTTCAATGCTATAGCTTTTGAAAAAATACGTGAATTTTTGAAACGCTATCCTCCGGTATTGCAAGAGTTTGAAGAACTGTTTGTTCGTAACCGTATTTTTATTGAACGGACTTCAGGAGTTGCTGCTGTAACGGCAGAAGAAGCTTTGGATTACAGTTGGTCAGGTCCTATTTTGCGGGCTACCGGCGTGGATTATGATATCCGCGTACAGAATCCTTATTGCTCCTATGACGAATTTGATTTCGATGTGCCTGTTGGCACTACAGGCGATGTCTATGATCGATTTATGGTACGGAATGCCGAAATGTGGCAATCTCTTCGGATTATAGAGCAGGCATTGGACAAAATAGAGAAAGAGCCTAAAGGGGTATTCCACGCCGAAGTGCCTGATTTCTATTTGCCTCCAAAAGAGCAAGTGTATACCAATATGGAGGCTCTAATTTACCATTTTAAAATCATCATGGGTGAGGTAGACACGCCAAAAGCCGAAGTCTATCATGCGGTCGAAGGTGCAAATGGTGAACTTGGATTTTATTTGATTCATGACGGTGGACGGTCACCTTATCGTCTGCATTTCAGGAGACCTTCTTTTGTCAATTATCAGATGTTCGCACCAATGAGTGCAGGAATGCTGATTTCAGATGCCATTATAAATATGAGTAGTCTTAACGTTATAGCTGGAGAATTAGATGCTTAGTGTAAAACAACATAATGAAAATGTAACGTTTTCTCCAGAATTGTTAGCCAAGTTTGGAGAAGTGGTAAGCCGTTACCCCGAAGGAAAGCAGAAATCGGGCTTATTGCCCATTTTACATTTGGTTCAGGCGGAATACGGCTGGGTCAGCGCAGATGCGATGGATAAGGTTGCTGTTTACCTAAATATATTACCGATTGAGGTGTATGAGGTGGCAACCTTCTATACCATGTTCCTGTTGCAACCCAAAGGAAAATACGTACTGGAGATTTGTCGTACCGGGCCTTGTTGTTTGGTCGGTGCAGAACGTATTATGGGGCATTTAGAGCAAAAGCTCGGTGTAAAGGAGGGGCAGGTCACAAGTGATGGGCTTTTCTCTTGGCGTGGTGTAGAATGTTTGGCTGCCTGTGGTTTTGGACCAGTCTTACAGATCGGCCCTGAATATACATTCTATGAGAATCTGACAGAAGATAAGGTCGACGAATTGATTGATAATTTAAAAGCTAAAACAGAATAATATGGCACGTAAACTTTTGTTGACTCATATCGATGTTCCAGGCATCAATACCTTTGAGGTCTATCGACAAAAAGGTGGTTATGTTGCTGTTGAAAAAGTAGTAAAGACAATGTCTCCTGAGGATGTTGTCGAAGAGGTTAAGAAGTCTGGATTACGTGGCCGTGGGGGAGCTGGTTTTCCTACTGGGATGAAATGGTCCTTTTTGGCCAAACCTGAGGGGGTGCCACGCTATTTGGTTTGTAATGCCGACGAGTCTGAACCAGGGACATTCAAAGACCGTTATTTGATGACGCATATTCCCCATGCACTCATTGAGGGAATGATTGTATCGAGCTTCGCTTTGGGGGCTCACACGTCGTATATCTATGTGCGTGGCGAGATGATGCCACAGATCAGAATTCTGGAGCGCGCTATTGCTGAAGCCAAGGAAAAAGGTTTTTTGGGTAAAAATATTTTAGGTTCGGGCTATGATCTGGAGATCTATGTTCAACCGGGAGGTGGAGCATATATCTGTGGTGAGGAAACTGCTTTATTAGAGTCCTTAGAAGGTAAACGAGGTAACCCACGTATTAAACCACCTTTTCCCGCGATAGCGGGTTTATATAACTGCCCGACAGTGGTAAATAATGTGGAGTCTATTGCAACGACAGTTCCCATTATTAATTTGGGTGGTGAAGAGTATGCTAAGATCGGTGTAGAGCGTAGTACCGGAACAAAATTAATTTCCGCTAGCGGAAATATTGTAAAACCAGGTGTCTATGAGATAGAACTAGGTCTGCCCGTTGAAGAATTTATTTACTCGGACGAATATTGTGGTGGTATTGCCAATGGGAAACGAATGAAGGCTGTCGTAGCCGGAGGCTCTTCGGTGCCTATTTTACCGGCTAATCTGATCTTGAAAACTGCCGCTGGAAATAGCCGATTGATGACTTATGAATCACTGGCTGATGGTGGCTTCCAAACTGGTACAATGCTCGGATCAGGTGGTTTCATCGTATTTGACGAGGATCAGTGTGTGGTGCGTAATACCTGGAATTTTGCGCGATTCTATCATCATGAAAGCTGTGGTCAATGTTCGCCTTGTCGTGAAGGAACAGGCTGGATGGAGAAGGTACTGCATAAGATCGAGAGCGGTCACGGCTCGATGTCAGACATTGATTTATTGTGGGACGTGCAACGAAAAATAGAAGGGAATACAATTTGCCCATTGGGTGATGCTGCGGCATGGCCTGTGGCGGCAGCAATAAGACACTTTAGGGATGAATTTGAATGGCATATCCTGCATCCGGAAGAGTCACAAACACGGAATTATGGACTGGCACATTATGCTGATCCTTTACAACCAATAGTATCATAATAGAAGCTGTAACGATAAATTAATTATATCATGGCAGAAGCGGAAGATGTAAAGTTTAAGGTCACCATCGATGGTATACCTGTAGAGGTTGCTCCTGGGACAAGTATATTAAATGCAGCGAGACAGATCGGCGGCGATATAGTCCCTCCGGCAATGTGTTACTACTCCAAACTGGAGGGAAGTGGCGGTAAATGTCGTACCTGTTTGGTAAAAGTCTCCAAGGGATCTGAAAAGGACCCAAGACCGATGCCGAAATTGGTGGCATCTTGTCGTACAACGGTGATGGACGGTATGGAAGTACAAAATATTACTTCGCCAGAGGTGGTGGAAGCAAGAAAAGGTGTTGTTGAAATCTTATTGATTAACCATCCCCTAGATTGCCCAATCTGCGATCAGGCTGGTGAATGTAAATTGCAGGATCTTGGATATGAACACGGCAGTGCTAATACACGCTACGAATTCGATCGACGTACCTTCGAACGCATTGATTTGGGCGATAAGATCCAGTTGCATATGAACCGTTGTATCTTATGTTACCGTTGTGTTTATGTCGCCAATCAGTTGACCGACCAGCGTGTACACGGTATCCTAGGACGAGGAGATCACGCGGAGATATCAACTTATATTGAAAATGTAATTGATAACGATTTCTCCGGAAATGTTATTGATGTATGTCCTGTGGGAGCTTTGACAGATAAAACCTTCCGTTTCAAGAACAGGGTATGGTTTACGAAGCCGGTCGATGCACATCGCGATTGTCCGACATGTTCGGGTAAGGTAACCTTATGGTATAAGGGAGAAGAGGTCATTCGGGTAACAGCTCGAAAGGATGAGTTTGGTGAAGTGGAAGAGTTTATCTGTAATACCTGTCGCTTTGATCAGAAAAAAACAAGCGATTGGGTGTTGGAGGAACCAACAGAAATAGATCCACATTCCGTTATCTCGGCTAATCACTACGAGTTATTTAATCCACCTAAAGTCGTTAAAGAAAATCCTGTACTGCAGGAAAAAAATCGCGAACAGTTAGCTAGAACAGAAAAATTGAAATAATCACGAATATGGAGTGGTCTTTTGTCATAGAAAAATTAATACTGGTGTTTATTATCTTCGTAGTTACTTTGGTAATTGCGATGTATTCTACGCTAGCAGAACGTAAAATTGCCGGATTTATGCAGGATCGTTATGGTCCGGATCGGGCAGGTATTTTCGGGATCTTACAACCCTTATGCGACGGGGGGAAGTTCTTCTTTAAGGAGGAAATTATTCCTGCAGGTGCGCATAAAGTACTTTTTATAGTAGGTCCTACTATAGCCATTATAACAGCCTGTATCAGTTCCGCCGTGATCCCTTGGGGACAGGAGTTACAGATTGGAGATCGGATAATTTCTTTGCAGGTTGCGCAAGGCATCAATGTTGGTGTATTGTATATGTTTGGTGTCATAGCATTGGGCGTATATGGTATTATGTTGGGCGGCTGGGCGTCGAATAATAAGTTTTCTTTGATGGGCGCAATTCGTGCGGCATCACAGAGCATCAGCTATGAGATTGCCATGGGGCTATCATTGATCGCTTTACTGATGGTCACGCGTACATTGACGCTAGAGGAAATTGTCGCACAGCAGTCTGGCTTTGTCAACTGGAATATCTGGGCACAGCCGTTAGGTTTTATTATTTTTATGGTGTGTGCCTTTGCTGAGTGTAACCGAGTACCTTTTGATTTACCGGAATGTGAAACGGAGCTTGTTGGTGGTTATCATACGGAGTATTCTTCGATGAAATTGGGGCTCTATATGTTCTCCGAATATATCAATATGTTTGTTTCTTCGGCGCTTATGGCTTCACTCTATTTTGGGGGATACAATTTCCCTTTTATGAATGATTTGGGATTGTCGGCCAATATGATCACGATCATTGGGGTGTTTGTATTCTTCATTAAAATATTGCTGTTTATCTTTTTCTTTATGTGGGTGCGTTGGACTTTACCACGTTTCCGCTACGATCAACTGATGAATCTAGGCTGGAAGATGTTGATTCCATTGGCGATTGCCAATATTGTACTTACAGGTGTATTTACATTGATTAAAGATACTTATTTCTCATAAGAAAGGACTTTTTATGCAACTAACCAATCGTAAAAAAGTAATTGAACAAAAACCGATGACATTCGCCGAAAGAATCTACTTTCCGGCTATTATAAAAGGTTTGCGAATTACATTAAGGCATTTTTTTAAGAAAATACCAACCATTAAATATCCTGAGGAAATAAGACCTTATTCGAAAAATTTTAGAGGACAGCACTCGCTCAAACGTGATGAAGAAGGGCGCGAGCGTTGTACTGCTTGTGGATTATGTGCCTTGTCCTGTCCTGCGGAGGCGATTACCATGACTGCTGCAGAGCGAAAAAAAGGTGAAGAACATCTTTATCGTGAAGAAAAATACGCGTCGGTATATGAAATCAATATGTTGCGCTGTATTTTCTGTGGCCTATGTGAAGAGGCTTGCCCGAAAGAAGCGATCTATTTGGACGGTCCCCATGTGACTGCAGATTATCTCCGTAAGGATTTTATCTATGGAAAAGACAAATTGGTTGAACCGACTTTCGATATTACCAAATTAAAGAGCTAAACCAGGAAATTATGACAGTATTTTATTTTGTAGCCTTCTTGTCTATTTTCTTTGCGCTGATGACCATTTTTACCAAAAATCCTGTGCACAGTGTATTGTATTTGGTGATTACGTTTTTCACATTTACAATACATTATATTCTTTTGAATGCGCAGTTTTTGGCTGTGGTGAATTTCATTGTGTATATGGGTGCCATTATGGTTTTGTTTTTATTCGTGCTGATGTTGCTCAACCTGAATAAGGATACCGAACCCATGAAATCCAATTTAGTCAAATTTATGGGCGTTATTGCAGGCTGTTGCTTACTGGTGACTTTTTTCGGCGTGTATCGTGTATTCGATATTTCGAATCCACTGACCGTCGTAAATCCAGAGATCGGATTGGTCAAGAATCTGGGGAAAGTGTTGTTTAACGAATTTTTGCTCCCTTTTGAGTTATCGTCGCTATTGTTATTGACGGCAATGATCGGAGCGATATTATTAGCTAAGAAAGAACCTAAACAAATCTAATGGAAACAGTTGTTCAACAGTTGCAAGGGGTGCCAATAAATCATTACTTGATTTTTTGCTCGATTATTTTTGCTATTGGTGTTATTGGTGTTCTTATTCGCCGTAACGTCATCATTATTATGATGTCTATTGAATTGATGCTTAATGCAGTGAATCTTCTTTTAGCAGCATTTTCTGTGCAGCATGGCGATTCATCCGGGCAGGTTTTTGTCTTCTTTATCATGGCATTGGCAGCTGCAGAAGTTGCCGTCGGCCTTGCAATTATTATTATGGTATATCGGAATACGAAATCTGTGGATATCGATTCCTTAAATAAACTGCGTTGGTAGAACTTAAGAAATAAATACGATGAGTGAATTAGTCTGGTTGATTCCCCTTTTGCCCTTAATCGGGTTTATAATAAATGGATTGGGTAGGAATACTTTCTCCAAAGGTATGATAGGTGCTGTTGGTAGTGCTGTAGTGCTTATTTCTTTTGTGTGTAGCTGTATTCTTTTCTCCGAAGTATATCAAGCGAGACAGGCTGGACAAGCGGGCATCATTGAGCAGCATGTATTTGATTGGATTGCCGTAGGTAACCTTAAGATAGGATTATCTTTTTTGGTAGACCCGCTTAGTGCGATTATGCTTCTGATTGTTACAGGAATCGGTTTTCTTATCCATGTATACTCCATTGGTTATATGCATCATGATATTGGATTTGGTAAGTTCTTCTCCTACTTGAATCTCTTTATCTTTTTTATGTTGTTATTGGTGTTGGGATCCAATTACTTGGTCATGTTCATAGGCTGGGAAGGTGTAGGATTATGCTCGTATCTATTGATCGGCTTTTGGTATAAAAATACTTCCTATACAAATGCAGCAAAAAAAGCATTTGTGATGAATAGAATAGGTGATTTAGGTTTTTTACTTGCCGTATTTTTAATACTAGGTACTTTCGGCTCGTTAGAATTTTCGACGGTATTTCCAGCGGCCAAGAACTTCGCTGTTGGTGATATTACTGTGGTCAGCATTACCATTTTGTTGTTTATTGCTGCAACCGGTAAATCTGCACAAATCCCCTTGTTTACTTGGTTGCCCGATGCCATGGCTGGACCAACACCGGTATCTGCGCTGATCCATGCGGCTACCATGGTTACGGCGGGTATTTATATGATTGCCCGTTCCAATATATTATTTATCCTTTCACCGTTCACCTTACAACTTATTACTGTCATCGCTATTTGTACAGCCCTGCTGGCTGCTGCGATTGCATTAACGCAAAATGATATTAAGAAAGTATTAGCTTATTCCACCGTTTCGCAATTGGGCTATATGTTTCTTGGCCTTGGTGTAGGTGCATTTACAGGAGCATTTTTCCACGTATTGACACATGCCTTTTTTAAAGCATTGCTTTTCCTTGGGGCGGGATCTGTCATACATGGTATGAGTGAGGAACAAGATATGCGTAAAATGGGAGGACTGAAGAGCGCTATGCCAATTACTTATTTAACGATGTTGATGGGAACAATCGCGATTTCAGGGATTCCACCATTCTCTGGTTTCTTCTCCAAAGACGAAATATTGGCTGGAGCTTTCACGTCAAGTCCAGTCCTTTGGGGTCTAGGGTTTATTGGCGCATTAATGACAGCATTCTATATGTTTAGGATGTTATTTATGACATTTTTTGGAACTTTCCGTGGTACGGAAGAGCAAAGGCATCATCTGCATGAATCTCCAAAGAGTATGACCACACCACTCATTGTGCTGGCTGTACTTTCGGTGATAGGGGGTGTGATCAATTTACCAGCGGTTTTGGGGGGTAATCATTGGCTTGAGGATTTTCTGGCACCGGTGTTTTCAGAGGGAAAGGCTATAATGCCAGCAACACATCATTTGGAACATAGTACTGAATACCAATTAATGGCCGTTTCGGTAGTTGGTGTATTGATTATGGCTGCTTTAGCCTCTAATAAATATGTTAAACGACAAAAGTCACCTGAAGAGGGAGAAGGTACGAGAAGTTTCTTGGCTAATCTCTCCTACAATAAGTTTTACGTGGATGAACTTTATGATAGCATCATCGTACGCCCAATCAATTGGCTTTCGGCTTTCATGGGTAACGTAGTTGATCAACGTGGTATTGATGGCCTTGTCAATGGAGCCGGTAAAGTAACTTTTGACACAGGTAAGGTATTGCGTTTGCTCCAGAATGGTAATGTTGGTTTTTATTTATTGATGATGGTAATTGGGGTGATTGCCATTTTCATCTATGGATTGTTGAGTCTTTAATTTTGGTGTAATCGATGGATAACTTGTTTTTACTTATTTTATTGCCGTTAATAAGCGCGTTGATGCTAGCTTTTTTAAAGACAAATGCTGCAAAGTCTATAGCCTTGATTTTATCATTAATATCTTTGGCGTTGACTATTCCCTTCCTTTATGCTTTTGACGCGAATGGAGGGATGCAATTTGAACAAAATTGGCTATGGATTTCTTCGTTGCATATCCATTTCCATATTGGTGTTGATGGTATCAGTCTGCCGCTGGTTTTGTTGACCAATGGGCTCATGCCTTTGATTATTGCAACAACTTTTAGGAAGGATTATAAAGGAAACTTCTATGCACTAATGGCTTTCATGCAAGCAGGATTGTTGCTGGTATTTATGGCCTTGGATGCATTTAGCTTTTATGTGGGTTGGGAAATCGCCTTGATCCCGATCTACTTTATCTGTGCACTTTGGGGCGAAGGAGATCGTATTCGTGTCAACTTGAAATTCTTCATCTATACTTTTTTGGGTAGTCTTTTGATGCTGATCGCGATTCTTTATCTCTATCAACAAGTACCTAACCGTGATTTTGAGTGGACCTCGTTTATCGCATTAGATTTGGGGGGAAATACACAGCGGTGGTTATTTTGGGCATTCTTTGTCGCTTTCGCTATTAAAATTCCTATTTTCCCTTTTCATACTTGGCAACCTAACACATATACCAATGCACCTGCAGCAGGCACAATGTTACTGGCTGGTATCATGCTCAAAATGGGTGTTTACGGTTTAATGCGTTGGCTACTGCCTATTGCGCCGGCTGGTGTTGCACTGTATGGTCATTTCGTGATGATATTATGTGTGATTGGGATTGTGTATGCTTCTATCATCGCTATTAAACAAGATGACGTGAAGCGATTGATTGCCTATTCATCCATAGCCCACGTGGGTCTAATTAGTGCTGGTGTCTTTACGTGGAATACGAACGGACTGAGTGGAGCAACCATTCAAATGTTAAATCATGGTATTTCGGTGATCGGACTTTTTTATGTGTTAGATATAATACAGCAGCGTACACGCACACGTAGTCTTTCGGAATTGGGCGGAATTGCGAGCAGAGCACCCCGGTTGGCCATTTTATTTATGATTATTTGTATGGGAGCAGTAGGACTGCCGCTAACAAATGGATTCGTTGGTGAATTTTTGCTACTGAAAGGCGTTTTTCAGTATGGATTCTGGTTTGCTGTTTTTGCGGGTTTAACCTTAATTCTTGGGGCAGTCTATATCCTTAGACTTTATCAAAAGACCATGTTAGGGGAAGCCACCGAAAGAACGAAGCAATTTGAAGATGTGAAAAGTACCGAACTTGTCGTGTTAACGATAGTCTCCGCCTTAATTCTTTACATTGGTATATTCCCTAATTTCCTATTGAACCTTTCTGCAAGTTCGGTGGAAGTTTTAAGTACATTTTTAGGCAGATAATAGATTTATTTAATTGTATGGGTGCAATAATTACACTTTCGATATTAGCATTGGTGGTCCTTTATCTTGGCTTATTCAAGGTAAAATCTATGCTACTGCCTGTTTCTATTCTTGGATTTCTTGTCGCTATCGGTTTCCTATGGTATGACTGGAATTCGACCAGCGGTCCTCTTTATAGCGGGATGGTTCATTTTGATCATTATGCTATTGTTTTTTCAATCTTATGTATTGCCGTTACCTTATGTATCTTCGTTGTTTCAAAAGGATATTTTGACCAAGAAGGACAAGTCGCGGAGTATTATTCACTATTAATATTTTCCCTCACAGGAGCTGTTCTTGTAAATAGTTATCATAATTTTTCGATGCTCTTTTTAGGCATTGAAATTATGTCAGTAGCTCTTTATATTTTGGTCGGAATACGTAAAAGAGATAAAGCATCAAATGAAGCTGCGCTAAAGTATTTTATCATGGGTGCTTTTTCTACCGGTTTTCTTTTGTTTGGAATTGCCCTCCTATACGGAGCAACAGGATCATTTGATCTAAGTGAAGTGAAAGAATATGTTGTTAATAATCCTCAGGCGATTTCACCTTTATTTTATGGCGGGATATTATTTCTAATCGTAGGGCTGACTTTCAAAGTTGGAGCTGTTCCATTTCATTTCTGGACACCCGATGTTTACGAAGGGGCTCCGATTTTGATTACAAGTTATATGAGTACGGTGGTTAAGGTAGCATCTTTTGCTGGATTGTTGCGTTTATTCAGTTATAGCCTATTGCCTTTACAAGATTTTTGGACACCCGTATTTTTAGTGATTGCCATTCTCACTTTATTTGTTGGAAATATTTCAGCGTTAATGCAGTCTTCTTTCAAACGAATGCTTGCCTATTCGAGTGTTTCTCATGCAGGTTATATGTTGTTTGCAATTATAGCCGTGGGTGCCACGTCAGCCAATAGCATCTTTGCGTATGGTCTTGCTTATTCGCTGGCAACGATTGTTGCTTTTACGGGATTAATCCTTGTCAAAAAGACAACCGGTTCCGAGCATTTTGAAGCGTTCAATGGATTGGGTAAACGTAATCCCATGCTCGCCTTTGCAATTACAGTTGCTATGCTATCTCTTGCCGGCATACCGTTGACTGCCGGATTTATTGGTAAATTTATGATGTTTTCTTCTGTTATGGAGAACTATCATATTGTATTGCTCGTGCTAGCCGTCGTTAACGCTGCAATTGGCGTATATTACTACTTAAAGGTTGTTGTTGCGATGTACTTTAGGGATAGTGAGGAATCTTGTGTCAATGTGCAGTGGAATTATTCACTTGTACTGTTCCTTGCAGTCGTGCTTACAATTATAATTGGAGTATATCCAGATTGTCTTTTAAAATTAATATAAATTTTTTGTTAAACATATATGTTTTAAATGCGCATAGCGACTTTTAGTAATCAACATAGCGATTACGTGGATTAAAAGTGAAGATTTCTGTTAGAATACTTGTTGTTTATTAAGCATAGCGATTCGCTGTGCTTTTTTTACTTTTATTGGTATAACTCTTGCATACAAATTGTATATTGTAAAAAAGAAATCCTATCAATTTGCAGATGGTGTTTAAAGTGTGTGTTAAATCTTTTTCTATTCATTTTTTCGGTGTATTATTATTCCTCTTTATAGGAGGGCGGGTAATTGCGCAGGAATTTATTCGTGGAAAGGTAGTGGATGCGCAGACAGGAAAAGGTATTGCAAGGGTCTCGATTAACTGGCTTGGGGAAGATCGTGGAGGTAGTAGTGATACTGTTGGGAATTTCAAAATTCAGGATATTAAGAAGTATCGCCAGTTAATCTTTGGAGCAGTGGGTTATGAACGCAGGACAATTGATGTTCGCCGATTGCAAGATTCTATATTGACTGTGCGTTTAATTGCCTCTAATAATACATTACAGGAAGTCGTCGTCAATAGAAAAAATAAGAAACCAAAAGATCCTGCCGTTGCGCTGATTGAGAAGGTGATAGCAAACCGTCCCCAGAACCATTATACCCGTATTCCTGAAATTCGTTTCGACGAATATGAGAAAACACAGTTTGGTTTTGTCAATCCAGAAGATAAAGCCAAGAAATTTCCAAAACCATTTCGGTTTCTTTTTGAGAATGTTGACTCTACTGCTTTCCGGGGGCTCACAATTGCGCCATTCTATCTGGAAGAAAACTATGCAAACGTCTATTCATCCCATAATCCAGACCGAAGTAAGAAAATTATCATTAGCCACAATCAAACAGAATTAAATCCTCGCTTTTTTAACAACGATAATTGGCAGACGCGTTTTCAGACAATACTCCGTGATGTTGATCTCTATGATAATACGATTCAGATCACAAACAAAGGTGTGTTGAGCCCAATTGCTACGGGTGCAACAGCATTTTATAACTATCAGATCAAAGATACAATTCAAATCGATGGTCAGGATTATATAGCGCTCCATTTTGAAGGCAAATCTGCGATTGATTTGCTTTTCTACGGTGATCTTCTAATATCGGATGATACGAGATATGCGGTCCATCGCGCGACATTGAATATAGGACGTGCCGCAAATATCAATTGGATAAATGATGTACAGATAGAGCTGAACTATCGTGAATTTAAAAATGGTAGTATGCTCCCTGTTCATGCAGATCTGAAAATGTTATTTGGCGGTAGTAAGTCAGATGTATTATATGGACGCAGGGAAACCCAATACCTAGGACATCGTACGGATTCCATTTCGAGTGAGAATTTTGCCGGAGTACCTGTTGAAAAAAGATATCTTCTGCAATCTGCGGTACAAGTGCCCATAGTACGGATTAGACCGAGTCCCTTAAGCCATGCTGAATTAGGGGCCTATCAAAAAGTTGATTCGGTACAAAATATGCGATCTTTTAATCAGTTGGTTGCATTAGGTTATTTACTGGCAAAGGGCTATTATAATGCTGGGAAAGTTGAATTTGGACCTCTTGAATATCTTTATAGCCGTAATAATTATGAAGGTAATCGATTCCGCTTAAGTGGTCGAACAACTCGTTTATTTTCCGAAAAAGCTTATATTGAAGGATATACTGCTTACGGAGATAAAGATAAAGAACTTAAATATTACTTGAGTACGGCCTTTACGTTGAATGGTGAACGAATTGTTCAGTTTCCTGCAAATTATTTGCGCTTTACTGTACAGCATGATGTGATGGAACCAGGGCGGGGCTTGGGCTTTTTAAAAGGCGATGGATTCTTCCGCTCTTTTGGGAAAAACAAGCCTAATAAATGGCAATTTAATGACATCTATCGACTAGATCATCTGATCGAATTTGGCAATCATGTTAGCGTTGGAACGGCATTTACGCATACCAGAAGACAGCCCCGTGGTGATTTGTTCTATATCAATAGTCTACCTTTACCTGATACAGTTCGCCGGGTAAATACAAATGATCTGCAGCTGATTTTGCGCTGGGCTCCAAATGAAGAATTTACCTATCATAATCTTGACCGAGGTACTGTGGAAAATAAGTATCCCATCTTTACCCTGCAATATAACAAAGGTTTGAAAGGCTTTTGGGGAGCAGATTATAATTATGATGCATTGCGGTTCAATATTTTCAAACGATTATTCTTATCTCCGGCAGGTCAGGCCGATCTCGAGTTTTCAGGAGGAAGAATTTGGGGTAAGCACCTGCCTTATACCTTGCTTGAACTTCCAGAGGTCACAAAAGATAAGCAGGGACCTTTGGTGAACTTTGATCTGATGGCGACTTCGGAATTTGCTTCCGACCAGTTTTTGAAACTAACTTATTATCACAATTGGAATGGTTTCTTTTTCAATAGAATCCCCTTGTTCAGAAGGTTAAAATGGCGTGAAGTGACAGGGTTTAAGGCTTTTTATGGAAAGCTGAGTGACGCCAACAATCCATTTGTTACTCCCGAAAACATTCAATTTGAGCCAGATAAAGATGGCATTATTCAAACAAAGGCATTCCGTAACAAACCTTATGTGGAAGGACTTCTGGGGGTGGATAATATTTTTAAATTGATTAGATTAGAGTATAAAAAGAGATTAAGCTATAGAGGTGGCGAAGGCGTACCTTCAGATACCTTTACGGCATCTTTACATTTTAATTTTTAGCAATATGGTTCAATATTCAAGTTTAAAATACGCTATTAAAGATAGTATAGGCTACATCTTTATTAATCGCGAACCGCAGCTGAACGCCTTGAATCAGCAAACACTGGATGATTTGCAAGATCTTTTCAAACATTTCAATTCCGACGATCAAGTACGAGGCATAATCCTGACTGGCACTGGTGACAAAGCATTTGCGGCAGGAGCAGATATCAAGGAATTTTTGGATTTGTCTGTTATTCAGGCGCGATGGCTTAGTGAAAGGGGTCATATTATTTTTTCAGATCTTATTGAGGACTCACCGAAGCCAGTTATTGCTGCTATCAATGGATATGCCTTAGGTGGAGGGCTTGAACTCGCTTTGGCCTGTCACATGCGTATAGCTTCTGAGAATGCCAAAATGGGGCTTCCAGAAGTTTCTTTGGGCTTAATTCCAGGTTATGGCGGTACACAACGTTTGCCCAAATTGATCGGAAAAGGGCGGGCCATGCAAATAATTTTAACTGGTGATATGATTGATGCTCAGCAGGCTTATGAAATAGGATTGGTAAACGAGGTGGTCGTACAGGATAAACTAATTGCCCGAGCGGAGGAAATACTTCAAAAAATATTTACGCGCTCTCGCGTAGCAGTAGCAAATGCAATAGCTGCGATTAACGCTGCAGAAGATAAACAACAAAATGGAAGCAAAGTTGAAATGGATGCCTTTGGACATTTATTCGGTACAGAAGATTTCAAAGAAGGTGTTTCTGCATTTTTAGCGAAAAGGACTCCAAATTTTGAGTAGCGGCCTAACGCATTTTTTTATTATCCTTTCAGGTTACAGTTTTATACTGATTCCGTAGTTTATATTAAATGGTATTCATACTATTTTTTTAGTTAAATCGTTTTTAATTGAACCATGTTGGTTTCGTGTTTAGATTAACACCAGTAAAAAAATGACAAATAACGAACTAAGAGCACTTGCTGAATTTTCGCGCAAAAATGAAATTGCAGAGATGGAACAGATTGTCGCAGCAACAAACAGCAGCATTGAGTTTCATGAGTACGAATTGAATAGTTTAGTGAGCCAATTGATTCGATCTCAGCATTATGAAATCCTGGACAGGTTTTTACACAAGGGGCTCATCTCAACTGATCTATACGATTACGATCGTTTGAGCACATCTGTCATCAATACCTTATTTAAGCCTCACATAACATCCGAATCACAACTTGACATCCATTTAAATTGGATCAAGAGTTATTTGGCTCAGGTTGATGATATTGATGAAGAAGTAGACGGTAGTACCTTATTGGAATATGCCGTGCAGGAAAATGTGGCAATTCCTTTCTTAAAACTTATTTATGATGCAGGTGCTGACTTGCAGCGAATGGACAAATATGGACAAACATTGCTTTTTAAAGTGTGTAGTTTACGTATGCAGCCCAACGAACGTATTAGCGAGCTTGTAGATTGGCTGTTAGCGGAGGGCTTAGATCCGAATATTGCCAATGTTGAACAGAAGACAGCGTTACATATGGCTGTTGATACGTTGAAAACTGACGCTGTAGTTAAATTATTAGATGCTGGAGCAGACCCAGGCTTAAAGGATTGGCATGGGGAAAGTGCTTTTCATTATGCTGCGATTAGGCACTTTAATCCCGGTTTATTGCTGACTCTCTTCAATTATGGAAAGCCAGATTTTCATAGCGTCGATAAGCAAGGTGAAAGCTTGCTCAATGCATTCCTTCGCAGGATGCATACCGACAGTGAGACTAACCTAGCCGTTCTAGTCCTGCTTTTGGAACACGGTGCTGATCTGACGGCAGCCTCCGTTTGGTACCAGAAAGAAAAAGCAGGAGTTGATTGGCTGGCAGAAAAATCACTTTTGGTTATACAAGAACTTGTGGACAAAGGATTTTTAGATCTAAATTATACGGATAATGAGGGTAATACGTTATTGCATAAGGTTTGTCAAGAAAATCTCAATTACGATGAAAATAAAGCCCGTGAGCTTTACAAGAAGGTAAAATATTTGGTTGGCGAGGGGATTGACCCTCAATCAGAAAATAGATTGGATAAAAAGGCTGTTGATTACGCTATGGAGGATAATCTCAAGATAAAAACAGTCGAATGGTTATTAAAACAATAAATAAGTATAGAAAAGAGTTATGTCTCAATCATTTATAATTGCTTGTGAAAGTGGGAAGCGTAAGATAGCGGAGATATTACTGGAGAAGCATCAAGTTGATGTATCTTACACCGATGAAATGGGGCGTACAGCATTGCATTATGCGGCGCATCGGGGGTATCTAGATTTGGTGAAAAAGTTAGTTGAGGCAGGTGCTACCTTGGACTACGAAGATCATCGGGGTGAAACCCCTTTGTATTTTGCCCTGTTACAAAAGCAAAAGCAAACGGCAGTCTATTTATTGGAAAATAATGCCAATATTTTAATCAATGATTTTTTGGGGAATAGCTTGCTTCATATCGCAGCGCGCACAGGGCAACAGGAAATGGTGGAAAAACTGATTACACATGGCTTGGATGTAAATGCTTTAAATAACAGCGCTGAATCACCCTTACTATTGGCTGTTCAGGCAAAATATCCTCCTGTAGTACAGTTGCTTGTTGGAAATGGCGCTCGTGTAGACACAACAGACAAAGAGGGCAACACGGCTTTAAATTTGGCAGTGGCTTTGGGTTCTGTTCCTATTGTGAACATGTTGTTGGATAATGGTGCGTCTGTCAATATACTCAATGACATAAGCGAGGGCCCCTTACTGCTTGCAGTAAAAAATGGGAATCGCATTCTTGCCCAAAAATTGTTGGAACAGGGAAGTGATATTTTTGCTGAATCTGCTGAGGGCATTTCTCCAGTATGGTATGTATGTAATAGCAATCAAAAGGAGTTGCTTGCATTATTTTTAGAAAAAGGTCTTTCTGCCGATTACGCACGTCCCGTGGATTCATTTGATGGAAAGGACGGACAATATTTGGAGAAGTTAATTGCTAGGACAGGTGGACGTACTTTTATACTCGGATTTGAACCACATTATGCTGGGGAGACATTGTTACATACGGCCACAAAAATGGGCTACCTATCTTTGGTCAAACAGCTTTTGGATAGTGGCGCAACGATCGATAAACAGGATGCAGCAGGGAATACCGCGCTTCATTATGCTGCAGCTTATGGTAAAAAAGATGTGTTGCGGTATCTCCTGTCCAACGGAGCAGTGACAGATATAGCGAATGTTTTGGAACAGAAAGCAATAGATTATTCCAATATGCAGGGGTATAATGAAATAACTGCATTATTAATTGATTTCGGTGCGCAAACCAATGCTGTGGGGGATGGGCCGATCAGCGCCAGTAAAAAGGTAATACCTGAAATGCCTCCAGGAATGGATATGGCACAAAAAAAGCAGGCGCTATTTGATCTGAAGGATTTATTAGACGCAGGAATTATCAATCAAGAAGAATTTGATTTGGAAAAAGCTAAGATCTTGAAGAGTTAGCATTTTAAACGATCGTTTTAAACTTGTACTGTTACATTATTTTTTTCTCATTCACTTTCAAATAGAACTTTGCTCCGATCGGTTATTCCTGTTCATATGTACTGTTTTAATGATTATGTTGCAACTGGTTAAATTCATTTTACATTACACCGTCGTTCAGGAAATTAGTTTATTGTTTGTTTGCGATAAGGTATAGATCTAGTGACCGGCATATAATCGCAATCAACACGATTAATGGATTTTTAAAAGGATCCCAGTTGTTTAAACAGGCATGGCATTGGACGATAAGCGCATAAACTAAAAAAGCGACTCTTTGGAAGTCGCTTTTGTAGCCCGTAGGGGAATCGAACCCCTGTTTCAAGAATGAAAATCTTGCGTCCTAACCCCTAGACGAACGGGCCATATCGTTTTCGATGATGCAAATATAGAAGCTTTTTCAAAAAGCGCAAAAAAAAAGTGCAGTTGGAATGCTAATTCATTGAAATTGAGAAAAATTATTTTTTTAAAGGCCCTGTTCCACAGCGTAAGCAAGCATATACTCATTGAATTTCTCGTAATACACATCATAATTATGCTTCTTTTGATTGCTGTCTAGTTCAAGTTTTAATATACCTTGCGTTTGATAGTTGAATGGCTGTATGGTCATGTTGTTCAGGAAAGAGACACCCGCATTCCCTTGAAGTTTGTAAATAGCCTCTTTGGCACACCAGCATGCATAAAGCTGCTCATATTGGTTCTCACCACGGGTGATGAAAGCGAGCTCTTCAGGCTTTAGAAACTTGTGTTGGATGCGCTCTACTTTTGTGTTGATGATTTCCATGTCGATCCCAACCTCTCCCTTTGTACTGATCATTGCAGCCGCATACTCAAATGAGTGCGAAAGGGATATTTTCTGAGGAAAATTAGCGAGATAAGGCTTGCCATTCGGATCGGAAGGACACTCAATATAGCGGGATGTATTTAATAGCGTTCGCAATAACACACGTGTTGCAAGCCAGTGGAGCCTTCTTTTTCCGATATGGAAGGAACCCAATATTGCTTTTTCACGTTCATCCAACTGAAGCTTCGACATCAAATCATCGTCAGATTCTTCAATTCGCCAAATTGCAAATTTGGTTTGGCTATCAATTTCACGTAGATATACTAGACTCATGTCCAAATTTAAAAACAAATCGCAGATTTTTGTTTTGAAAAATGAAGTAAAATTAGTTGGAGAACTGTATTTTTGAATTTGTATAGCACGGCCTGATGCCTTTGCTATTTTGATACACATGATTTTATCTGATAAAAGAATTCTCGAAGAGATTGAAAATGGCAGTATTGTCATTCAACCATTTGATCGTAAGTGTTTGGGCACAAATTCGTACGATGTACATTTGGGAAAATATTTGGCAACGTATGCAGACCGTGTACTGGATGCAAAAAAGCACAATGAAATCCAACATTTTGAAATTCCTGAAGAGGGATTCGTTTTGGAACCTAATACGCTCTATTTAGGTGTTACACAAGAATATACTGAGACGCATAAGCATGTTCCTTTTTTAGAGGGCAAATCAAGTACTGGCCGCTTAGGGATTGATATCCATGCAACCGCAGGAAAGGGCGACGTCGGCTTCTGCAATACCTGGACATTGGAAATTTCGGTAGCTCAGCCGGTCCGCGTTTATGCGGGGATGCCTATAGGGCAGCTAATCTATTTTGCGGTAGAAGGGGAGATCGAAACATTTTATAATACCAAAGGAAATGCAAAATATAACGGTAAGACAATCCGTCCGGTCGAATCCATGATGTGGAAGAATAATTTCTAATGAGAACGATTGGGTGGATTATATTAGCGACGCTATTGATCATTCTTATCAGCGGCGTACTTTATTATTTTATTCATCCTATCTTTGGTGGAAGTTTCAAGGGAGCTCGACTTGAGCGTATGAAACAGTCTCCAAATTTTAAAAATGGTACTTTTCGTAATCTCGAAGTAACACCATCGTTGAAAAGCGATGTCAATGTGGTCGCGTTGTTTTGGGATTTTCTTTTCAACAAAAACCCCCACTTGAAACCTATCGATGTGTTGCCTGTTGTTGCCTGTGATTTAGAAAATCTCCCCACAGACGATGTTCTGATCTGGTTCGGCCACTCCTCATATCTGCTAAAATTAGATGGAAAAATAATATTGGTGGATCCTGTTTTCAGCGAAAATGCTTCCCCAATGCCAGGTAGCAATAATGCATTTAAGATGTCAGTTGACTATGCGATGATGCTTTTTCCTAAAATCGACTATTTGTTTATCACTCACGATCATTATGATCACTTGGACTATGACACTGTTGCGAAATTGAGGAATAAAATTGGTCAGGTTATTTGTGGTCTTGGTGTTGGAGCACATATTGAATCTTGGGGATATAAGGCTGATCAGATCATAGAGGGCGATTGGTACGACCACATACAACTAAGACCTAGTTTTCAGGTCACCTTTACCCCAGCAAGGCACTTCTCGGGGCGAAGAATTACACGAAATACTACCTTGTGGACATCCTTTGTGTTAAAAACCTCCAAGTATACTATTTTCTTGGGGGGCGATAGTGGCTATGGTAAGCATTTCAAAAAAATAGGTGATCAATTCGGGCCATTTGATTTAGCAATCTTGGAAAGTGGGCAGTATAATGATGCCTGGCATTACATCCATTCTTTACCAGATGAATGGGCTGCTGAAACGAAGGATTTGAAGGCCCAAGCTATTTTACCCGTACATTCTTCGAAATTCGCTTTGGCTATGCACGATTGGAAAGAACCGATGGAGAAATTTCACGAAATAGCTGATAAAGAAAATATCAATCTGCTTACGCCTAAAATAGGGGAATTGGTGTATTTTAATAGATTGGATAAAGTATATCCACCTTGGTGGCGTGAAGTCCAATAAAGATCTATTTGTTTTTTTCCTCAATCCATAATGACATATATTTTGTGCTCTGCATCGTGTGGTGTAATAAGATCTGACTAATAAAATTTTGTTGGCGATGTTTGTCAATTTGCACCTTTAATAAGGATAGATTTGTCATAAAGTCAGCCTGGTACTTTCGTTTTTCATACCGTTCGTTGATGATTCGGATGCCATTTTCTTGAGCTGTATACCAAATCTTTTTGTTTTCATATAGCTCAACAGTTTTGACACAAAATGTTTTGGGATCATCTTCGATAAAACCATTCCAGTCCAAATAGCCCTTCATGGCTTCTGCTCCAATAGTCGTCGTGACAGATGGAGTTCCGGTCTGCATGGCGTCAATAAATTTCCCTTTTACACCAGCGCCAAATTGAATTGGTGCGACTAGTACCCGGTAGTTTTCCATAGTAACACGAGCAGATTCTGCCCGCCCCTTAATCAAGAAACGCTCTTTTGGATTATTTAACTGTAGTACTTTCTGCGTTGCATACGCCCCATAAATGTGCAATTCCGCTTTAGGCAGCATGTTCCTTAACTGTGGCCATATTTGTGTTTTTAGATATTGCACGGTATGCCAGTTGGGTTCATGAATGAAATTCCCAATAAATAATAAATTCTTGCGCTCTTTGAAAGCCTTCCACTGTACCACCTCAGAAGGAGTGATCTCCTTTTCAAGGAACGGAAGATAATAAAGGATATCCGGTGAAATTCGAAATTCTTCGATAAGAATCTTCATTTCAGATTCGGAGATAATCAATGAGAGATCACTCCGCAATATGGCGGCAAGTTCTCGTTTGGCGGTATCGGTAAATAATGCTTGAAAGGAAAAATCATCTTTATTTTTAACAGATGTCTGTCTTGCTTGGCGCAAGAAATGCAAATCTTCTGTATCAAGTACACGAAGTGCGTTGGGACATTGCTGTGCAACACGCCAGCCATATTGCTCTTCCACCATAAAACGATCAAATACAACAATGTCAGGCTGAAGCTGCTTAATAAAATCATCAAAGCTGCTGCTATTAAGCACAATTGCCTGTTCATGTATCCCCAGAGATTGCAAAAAGGCACTGTAGGGCGATTTGGCCGCGGCCGAAGCAAATGTAATCTGGTAGGAGCTCGCAAGGAATGTTTCAATCAATTGCATCATGCGAAAGCCCGCCGCAGAAGATGTTGGCTCTGGCCACACAAGTCCGATGAACAAAACCTTTTTCTCTTTCATGCCGGAAAATTACTGATTAATGTGAAAAGAATTGACGAAAAATTAACAATTAGTCATTTTCAAACGATTAGCTTTATTCAGTGTTTATAAAATATGTAGGCTTATCCACCATTAAACAACTATATGGTCAAAACTATTGCTCAACGGATTCGACATTTTTCACCAAAAACCTATTGGAAGGAACTAATAGCTGTTTTGGTAATCTTATTAGCCTTTGTATTTTTTAGAAATGAGCGAAAAGAGCTTGCTGCAATTATTCCGCAATTGCGTGCGGCCAATTTAACCTGGGTATCCGTTGGGGTGGCAATAACCATCATCTATATTGTGCTCCAGGGATTGATGTATGTACAGAGTTTTAAGGCTATTGGTCTTTCCATTAATCTGCGCATTGCAATTGACCTTTTCTTAAAGCGCAATTTACTCAGTGTGTTTTTGCCCGCAGGTGGAATCAGTTCCCTTGCCTATACGACGACTCAGTTGCGGAAAAGAAATTTAAATACCACTCAAATTCATCAGGCTGGCGCTCTTTATGGTTATGTTGGTTTATTGACTGTCTTTATAATTGGCGTACCTGTAATATTATACACAATCTGGCACAACAAAAATTTTGGGGATGCCTGGATTTCACTGGTGATTTTAGGATTGCTGTTGGGTATTGTATTTTGGATAGTCTGGTCTTTTAGAACGCACAGAGGAATCTACAGTTGGGTAGAAGCAAAGTTTCCTGCTGTTTCTTCCAATATTGACGAAATATTTTCAGGAGAAGTCAAGCTGAAGTATCTCTTGGGGACTATGCTTGCCTCCATGGTGGTGGAATGTTGCGGTATAGCACATGCATTTGTTAGTATGTATGCCCTAGGTTTGGATCATTCCTTTGAAGCTGCGGCTATTGCTTACACTGTGTCGGTTGTATTAATGATCGTTTCTCCTTTTTTGCGCGGGCTTGGGGCTGTCGAACTAACCATGTTATATATTTTTAAAGCGTATGGCTATTCCCAGGCAGAGGGTTTAGGCATCACGATCCTATATCGGGCATTCGAATTTTGGCTACCCCTAATTTTGGGACTTCTGGCTTTTGCATGGCGTGGCAAGCAATTGTTGGCGAGGATTGGACCTGCCTTGCTTATTTTCTTTTTGGGCGTGGTGAACCTCGTCTCCGTATTGACACCACCGTTGGCCGATCGTATGAAACTTGATCGATTTTATTTGCCGCTGGAAGCAATTCACGCATCTAAATTCATGGTATTAGTGTTGGGCCTGGGGTTATTGGTCACTTCGGCCTACTTGATTAAAGGCTTCCGTATTGCATTTTGGATAGCTGTAGTATTCAGCGCACTATCACTGTTTGGGCATGTCTTTAAAGCCCTGGACTATGAAGAAGCTTCGGTGGCTTTATTGACCTTGGTTTTATTGGCAATGAGCTATAAGCAATATCGCATTAAGAGTAATATTCGATGGATGCGTATTGGGTTTATCACATTTTTTGTTGCTCTCATGGGCATATGCCTATTTGATGTGTTGAGCTTTTACTTTATTGATAAGCAACATTTCGGGGTCGACTTTACCTGGAGACAATCCATTTACCATACCGCAAGAAGCTTCTTGTTGTTTGCCGACGATGAATTGATGCCACAAACAAACTTTGGTCAAGAACTCTTGCGGATCACTCAGGTACTTGGACTTTTTTGCTGGTTCCTCTTGATCTATGCGTTAGCCCGCCCCCGTCTTCTAGCAGATGAGGACTCGAACCAATCTGAATTGGAGCGTGCGGAGCAGCTGCTCCTCGAATTTGGACAGTCTCCGATGGATTTTTTTAAACTCGGAAAAGATAAGAGCTTATTTTTTTCGGAAATTTCAGAAGGATTTACGGCTTACCGCTTGGCTAACGAATTTGCAATTGTATTGGATGAACCTGTGTGTGAACAAGGGGATAAGGAAGAATTGATTCGGGAGTTTGATGCTTATTGCTATGCAAATGGATTGAAAGCCATTTATTATCGTGTTGATGAAAATAGCTTGGTCCACTTTTCTTCCCTTCGCAAACAGAAGATTACGATTGGACAGGAAGCAGTATTAGAACTCGAGGCATTCAAGCTGGAGGGTAAGGACCGTAAGTCACTGCGTAACGGACTGAATGCAATTCATAAAAAGGGGTTTACCACGGAAGTGTTGACAGCACCGCAGAACAAGGAAATTATAGATCAATTGAAAGCGATCTCCGATGAGTGGTTGAAAGCATTTGATAAAAAGGAAATGGTTTTTTCACAGGGTATGTTCGATGGAAAAGATCTTGTCTTACAGGATATTATTGTGCTGAAAAATGAAGCAAGTCAAGTGGTCGCTTTTCTCAATATTATTCCTGACTATGCAAAAGATGAGTGTACCTATGACATGATTCGGAAGTCTTCGGTAGCTCCAGGTGGAAGTATGGATGCGTTGATCGTTGAGCTTATTGCTTATGCGAAAGACCGAAAATACGCGTATTTAAATTTGGGCATGGTACCAATGACGGGTTTAGGAGCAACGGATAGTCCCGCAGAGAAAATTATGAAATTTGCCTCAAAGCGATTAGGCAATTTCAAACATTACCATAGCCTGCGCGATTTTAAAGAAAAGTATGCGACATTTTGGGAAAATAAATACCTTATATTTGATAACGATTTTGATCTCATACAACTTCCTGCAGCACTGATAAAAGTAATGAAGCCAAATGAATAGCTTCATATAGAGCTCATACAGATGAAAAAATTAGCCACTTTATTTATAATTGGAAGCATAGCGTTTCATGCTTTTGCTCAACAACGTTTGATTGACATGAAATATTGGAATAATAAAGCTGTATTACCTTTGGTTCTCTATCTGAGTGGAGATGGCGGGTTCAATTCGTTTTCAAATAAACTCTGTGAGCTGATTGCTGGAGCAGGATATACGGTGGCTGCTATTGATTCAAAAAACTATTTCTGGAAGAAGAAAAGTCCAAATGAAATTGCTGCGGATGCGTCAAACACGCTTAAAAACTTGCTTGGAGGACGACATAATACCCGCCTTTTTGTGGTTGGTTATTCATTCGGTGCGGATGCAGTTCCTTTTATTGTTAATCGCTTGGATCCTGCCGTTAAAAAAACCTTAAAAAGTGTAGTGCTTTTGGAACCTTCGGGGTCGACTGATCTTGAGATCCACATTGCAGATATTCTGGGGCGGAGTAATGCAAAACGAAGTCTTGATGTCGTGTCGGAAATCAATCGAATGGATGGAGTGAAAACGAGTGTTATTCTTGGTGACGATGAAGCCGACTTTTCTGTAAAGAAGATAACCCTTAAAAATTTTAGCAAAGTATACCTTTCTGGCGGACATCATTTTAGTGGAAATGCAGAACAGGTAGCGAAGAATACTGTCGCCCTATTTTAATGGAGCCGCCTTCATATACGCTGACTCTCTTCTACGGTGGTTATACGCTAGCAACGGGCATTTATAGTGCTAAGATAGGTAAAAGCTTCGATGCTATTCGTATTTCTTGTCCTACATCAATTTAATTAAATAATGAAGGGCTTAATTTTGATTTAGAATTTAAATAGACAATTATGGAATTAGGAATAGGAATGTTTGGTGACTCTCGGATAGATCCAGTTACGGGTCAGATCCAGGCAGCACAAGACCGAATGAAAGAAATTATTGAAGAAATCAAACTCATGGATCAAGTGGGCTTAGATTTCTTTGGAATAGGAGAACATCATCGCGCAGATTATGCAGTAGCGGCACCAGAGATAGTCTTAGCGGCAGCTTCTACAGTGACTAATAATATTAAATTGGGGAGTGCAGTTTCGGTATTGAGTTCTGCCGACCCGGTCAAATTATTTCAGGATTTCGCTGCAGTTGATTTGTTGTCAGATGGAAGGGCCGAGTTAATGGCCGGAAGAGGATCTTTCATCGAATCCTTTCCCTTATTTGGTTATGATCTCAAAGATTATTCCGAGTTATTTGAAGAGAAGTTAGCGCTTTTGCTTAGATTGAATAAGCAAAATCCAATCACATGGCGTGGAAATTTTAGAGCTCCCCTAATCAATCAAGAAATTTTCCCTCGGCCTAAGAACGGATCACTGCCGATTTGGGTTGCCGTAGGGGGCACAACTTCTTCTGTTATCCGTGCAGGAAAATTGGGTTTACCTGTCATGTTTGCTATCATTGGTGGTATGTATGAAAGTTTCGATCATCTATTTGACATGTATCGCCAAGCGTATGAGGATAATGGTCATGATATGGCTAATTTTCAAGTTGGAGTACACATGCATGCATTTTTTGGCGATAACAGCGCCCAGGTTGCAGATTATTACTATCCGATTTATTCCGCACAGATGGATCGCATAGGGTCAAGTCGAGGCTGGCCTCCATATCAACGCACGCAATATGATTTCGGAAGGTCTTCAAGGGGCCACCTGATTGTTGGAGATGCTAATTATGCCGTAGATAAAATCTTGCAGATTCAGGAGAAATTTAAGCTGACACGTTTCTCTGCCCATATGGATGTAGGTGCCCCCGGACATAAAGAAATGTTGCGATCTATAGAGATTTATGGCGAGAAAATAGCACCAGAAATTAGAAAGGTATTACATAAAGATATTTAGAGATATTATCATTTTTTTAACGTTCAGATATTACATACCTTTGTGGAATAAATCATTTTAGAGAGTAAGATGCTTGGATTAAAGTTATTGACAGATCCGCGGTGGGCAAACATTGCAGAAGGTAATTTAGAGGAGATTTTGACAGATCATGCATGGTGTGAACAAAAAGCTGCTTCAAATGCAATATCCTTAATTACAAACAACTCAGAGTACGAGGATTTGGTACATGAATTGACCGCAATCGCTATCGAAGAAATGGAGCATTTTAAGATGGTCATTGATATCATTAAAGAACGTGGTTATACTTTAGGGCGTGAGCGAAAAGATGATTATGTTGGTCAATTGATGAAATTCTCTAAAAAGGACGGGAGCCGTAACATGGCTTTTATAGACCGTTTATTATTTGCTGCCATGATTGAAGCTCGTAGTTGTGAACGTTTTAGAGTGCTGTCGCAAAATATTCAAGATAAAGAATTGGCAAAGTTTTATTATGATTTAATGGTTTCTGAAGCAAATCATTATACCACATTTTTAAATTTTGCACGTAAATATACTATAGATGTTGATGTAGAAAAGCGTTGGAAAGAGTGGTTGGATTTTGAAGGTAAGCTGATTCAGTCATACGGAAGTAAAGAGGCCATTCATGGCTAATCGGATATCGCCCCTACCTATTTTAAAACACATACATAACAGTTGTCCCGTTCTATTTCTTAGAACGGGATTTTTTGTCACTTAATTATTCTTATCTTTGTACCGTGATTGAAAAAAGTAAAAGAATAGATATCAGGAGTTTGTCTTTGGATCAGATCAAAGACCAACTTACAGCGTTGGGGGAGCAAGGTTTTCGTGCAAAACAGATTTATGAATGGATTTGGGTTAAATCTTGTGTAGATTTTGATCAGATGAGCAATCTAAGTAAATCCCTTCGCGAGAAGCTAAAAGAGCATTTTACAATCAATGCAGTTACAATTAAAGAATCACAGATCAGCTCGGATAAAACCATTAAAAGTAGTTTTTGGCTCTACGATAATAATATCATTGAGGGGGTGTTAATACCGGCTCCCGAGCGTATGACAGCCTGTGTCAGTTCACAAGTAGGTTGTAGTCTGACCTGTAAGTTTTGTGCAACAGGCTATATGGATCGCAAAAGGAACCTCAATGCCGATGAGATCTATGATCAGGTCGTTCTAATCAGCAAGCAAGCCGAGGAGAATTATGGTCAGCCTCTGACAAACATTGTCTATATGGGAATGGGAGAGCCATTGTTGAATTATGCCAATATGATGAAATCGGTAGAACGTATTACTGCTCCAGATGGATTGAATATGGCTGCCAAGCGGATTACAGTGTCCACGGCCGGTATTGCAAAAATGATTAAGAAATTGGGTGATGATCAAGTGCGTTTCAATTTAGCGCTTTCTTTGCATGCCGCAAATGATAAAAAGCGAAATGAGATTATGCCGATTAACGAGCAGAACTCCCTAAAGGCGCTGGCAGAAGCCCTCAAATATTTCTATGCCAAAACAAAGAGCCCGATCACATTTGAATATATTGTCTTTAATAATTTCAATGATGAATTGGACGATGCGAAAGAACTGGCCAAATTCTGTAAACATGTGCCCTGTAAAGTCAATCTAATTGAATATAATCCTATTGCATTAGCAGACTTCCTAAATGCCGAAGCAGATAAAATCGAAATTTTTGCAAATTATCTCAAAAGTCAAGGAATCATCACAAATGTCAGACGCAGCCGTGGAAAGGATATTGATGCCGCTTGTGGGCAATTAGCCATCAAGGATAAGAAAGAAGAGGAATCTGAAGCATAATCTGATGGATTGTTCCTATCTTTAATAGGAGAGTTAACCAGATGAAGTCCGAACTAAATAAGCTTTTTGGCGATTTCGTGTCTATATTTTTTCCGAAAGAATGTGGATGTTGCGGTTGCGTGCTAAAATATCAGGAAAAGTTTATCTGCATTGCATGCGATTTTCATTTGCCTTATACGAACTATCACGAATACTCAGATAATGATACCGCGAGACAGCTCTGGGGAAAAGCACCGTTGGAAGAAGCATGCTCTTTCTTGTTCATGCAAAAGGATAGCCGTGTAGAACGTCTAATCTATCAGATTAAATACAATAACCAACCTTTTCTTGCGGAATACTTTGGCTATCAATATGGCTTAAAATTAATCGAAGTAAAGGCGTACCAAGATATTGATTTTGTTATTCCTGTGCCTTTACATAGTAGTAAATTACGGAAAAGAGGGTATAATCAATCTACCTACTTTGGAAGGGGAATAGCCAGAGCGATGGAAATTCCATTGCGGGAAGATATTTTGGTTAGAAAGAAAGCAACCATCAGTCAAACGGGCAAGGGAAGGCTCGAGCGCTATGAAAACGTAAGTGATATCTTTGATTGTCAAACCACTGTTTTAATGGATAATGTGCACATACTATTGGTGGACGATGTGTTGACAACAGGCGCAACAGTTATTTCAGCAGCGTTAATGCTTTTCGCGTCTTTTGACTGTCGGATTTCTGTCGCCACTTTGGCTAGGGCCTAGTTCATTCGCCAAGCCTAGCTTATTGGGGGCAAACTATCAGAACTAAAATCTACACCTACACCTACCTCTTCAACTGCGATTCGGATAATTTAGGCTGTAAATCGTCCGATCTTCTCATATTTCAAAAATAAGTAAGTCATCGAGATAAATCCAACAACATATCTATGACCTTCGGTTGACATAATTCAGAAGATAAGCAAACCCTGCCATACCTATTCCGATAGTGTCAGCAAATAAATCCCACCAATCGCCACTGCGATAAGTAAAAATGTAAAGCTGAAGTAATTCGGTCAGCCCTGCAAATAAGAATCCGAGTATAGATACAATAAAGAAAGGAACCCAACGTGTCGGTTTGCCGCTGAATTGTTGGATCACCCCATTATATAGCAGCGTGCAGAAAACAAAGAACATACCGCAATGGACTAATTTATCCATACCGGGATAAGAAGGAACTGCGTCGAAATTGTTGCCCGGGAGTGTGCATAAAACGATAACTATGATGGCCCAAATAAAACACCATTTATAGTCTAGCAAGATTTTAATCATGGCAATAAATATCCAAAAATTTCCTGATAGAAATTAAATTATTATTTATTTAAAAATTATTCGACTGTAAATCAGGTTTTTATGTAATTCTTGTTGTTTTGTATGGTACTATGTATTGCATGGTACCATAAAATACATATATCTTTGTATTGTTATGATAGCTGAAAATACACAAATACAAATGAGGAAGGGGATACTTGAATACTGTATCCTATCCATAATTTCTCGAGGAGAAATTTATGCCTCCGATATTATCAGCGAACTGAAGAAAGCTCAATTATTGGTTGTAGAAGGCACCTTATATCCGCTTTTGACCCGTCTAAAAAACAATGGGCTGTTAAGCTATATATGGAAAGAGTCAACTTCAGGTCCGCCTAGAAAATATTATGAAATCACACAAGAAGGATTGGAAGTCCTTTCTAGATTAGATGTTACCTGGAATGAGTTGGTGTTTGCTGTAAACACTTCATTGGTAGGTAGAAACAATGATTCAACTAAACCAGTTAAAGATAATAACGATGAATAAGACAATAATTATCAACATAAATAGTATCGTCTTTCATATCGAAGAGGATGCTTATGAGGTGCTTCGCTCCTACATGATTGATATAAAGAAGCACTTTGGACAATCAGAAGATAGTCGCGAAATTTTAGAAGATATCGAGAACCGTATTGCTGAAATGTTTACCGAGAAGATTCAGGCAGGTAGCAAGGAAGTGCTTAATATGGATGACGTTAATGCAGTGATCGAGCAAATGGGAAGCGTCAGCGATTTTGAATCCGAAGATCAGGATGGTTATTCGTCTTTCCAGCAACAGTCGAATGCAGACGGGTTTAAAGTGGGGAAAAAATTGATGCGCGACCCTGATGACAAGGTTTTTAGTGGAGTATGTAGCGGGCTTGGCCACTTTTTTGGCATTGAGGCTAAATGGGTACGATTACTTTTTGCTTTATTTGTTGTGATCGGTGGATCAGGCGTATTGGTCTATGTCATACTGTGGATTGTAATGCCGTTGGCTATCACGCGTGCAGATAAAATGGAGATGCGTGGTGAGGCCCCAAATATTCATAATTTTAAACGTTCGTTCGACGAAGAAATGAGTGGAGTACGTGACTCATTTTCAAGAGGTATGGATCGGACAGGCGATAGTGTTGCTAAATTATTGCAGATTATTGTAAAAGTCATTGGCGTATTCTTTGTTATAATCGTTGGGTTGACCCTCATTGGTTTGATCATTGGACTTATTTTCTTTGCATTAGCTATTCTAAACGTCATTCCAGACGTTATGGATAACTCTGGACCTTTTTATTTAATGGATCCGAGCGATGTACCTTTTGCGTTGATAGCAGGTTTCTTGGCCATTTTTATCCCGTTTGCTGGATTGTTCTATTTACTTCTCCGTGTTCTTTTCGAGAAAAAGCCAATGAGCAATTATTTGACTACAACATTATTTTTGGTGTGGTTGGCTTCGATAGGTGCTATTATTTACTATTCTACATCCGTAGCGAAAGAATTCAAAGAGTCAAGTACAATTGTTGAAGAGAAGCCGCTGCAAAAGCAAGCTGTTTATTACTTAAATGAAAATGATATTCGGGTGATCCGCTTAAAGAACGGTGTAAAAAGCGGTCTGGGCATAAAAAGCGAAAACCTGTCTACCTATTTAAGACGTAATATTCGCATCCGCATTGAACGTATCGACTCCTTACAAGAACCTTACGTGCGTTATGAATATTCGGCTAAAGGAAACTCCTATAAAGTTGCAACGGATAGAGCAAGTAACATTCATTATACGTTGAGGCAAGATAGTACATCTCTAGTATTTGACAATGCTTTTCAATTAAATGAAGGCGAACTCTATCGGGATCAAGAAGTCAATATAACCTTGTTTCTTCCAGTCGGAACCAAACTGATCATTAACGATAAACTGGAAGATAAATTAAGAGATATTTCGTTTTATGAATGCCGTGACCGGTACAGTGAGGATTTAAGTGACGTAAAGGATGTCGAATTTATGGTCACTTCACTCGGGTTGAAATGTGCCCTGCCACCGAAAAAATCTGATGACAACGACGAAGTAGATGCGGAAGACAGTGAAGTAGCCGCAAATGATACGTCTATCGTCATCCGTCGTGATACCATTATCAAAGTGAAAAAAGATGGTGTCACAGTAGAAACAAAAAAGAAATAACCGATACTTTGTCTTCTGCCTGCGGGCGGAAGACAAGGTATGGTAGCTTTAGCCAATCGAAAGTCAGTACGCAACCGCGTGTGATAAGCCTATTGAATACCATCAACGTAACTGCTTTTGCATCTATTTTATAAACGAATGAAAAGATATTTTTACCTCTTACTCTTAAATTTATTGATTGCTTCCTTTGCCTGTGCGCAAGTTAAAGTCACAGGGAAAGTACAGCTGGAAAACAACGCGCCTTTGGCTTCTGCAACGGTTTACCTCATGAGTGCCAAGATGGATGTTATGTTGAAAACAGGGGTTACAGATGAAAATGGAAAATACCAATTTTCAGATATAAAACCTGGACGTTATTATGTCCACATCAAGATGGTCGGGTATGTAAGCAATAAAAGTAATGTTTTTGATATTGGTAAGTCAGATTACAATGCGCCCATAATTCTGTTGAACACCGATACACGAAAACTGCAGGAAGTTGCTGTTGAAGGTAAGCGGCCGATGGTTGAAAGCAAGCCCGGTAAATTGGTGCTAAATGTGGAAAATTCTCCCTTAGCAGCAGGGAATAATGCCCTAGATATTGTACAACGAGCTCCGGGAGTAAGCTTGGATAACAACAATAATTTACAGTTGATGGGGCAATCTGGTGTCTCCGTTACTATCGATGGACGGCAGACCTATATGTCCGGTGAGCAGTTGGTGAATTTCTTGAAGAGTACAGATGGCAATCAGATTAAGTCAGTCGAAGTGATAACCACTCGCGCAGCTAAGGATGATGCTGAGGGGGCAGTGGGAACTATAAATATCGTTCTAAAAAAGAATCGGATGGAAGGGTTTAACGGCACCTTTAACATGACGGCAGGGAGGGGGGAAAAATTCAGAGGGAATAGCTCCTTGTCGTTAAACTATAAAAAGAACAATACAACCCTATTCGGATCGTATGCCTATTCTGATGAAAAAAGCTACCGCAAGCTTCTGCTCGACCGTATCATACAGAATGAAGGAGTAAAGACTTATTTCAATCAAAGATCACTATTACATGAAAAGGAAAGAAACCATTCTTATCGTTTTGGGATAGAGCAAAAGACATCAGCTAGAAACATAGTCACGGTACAGTTTAATGGATCAAATAATGTCGAATACAATGATAACGATAGTAAGACCAATGTAGGAAAGTCTTTTACAACATTGGATTCCCTTTTGATTTCGACGTCTGCATTCAAAGAATTGTTTGATCGTTACTCTGCTAATTTGAACAACGAGTTTCGAATTGATTCTAATGGCAGAAAACTCACTTTCGATCTGGATTGGAGTAAATTCAATAGCAGTAAACGTGTCAGCTACAATAATCAATATTTTGATGGTCAGATGGACGCCATTACGCCTGAGGAGATTCAACAAAGTAGAATGCCCATCGGAATCGATATTTATGTCGCCAAACTGGATTATGAACAACCGCTATCTAAGGTTTCCAAGCTTGAAATGGGAGCAAAATACTCCAATGTTACATCGGATAACAATTTAACGTTTGAAGACTTTTTGAGCAACTCTTGGATTAGCAATGAAAAGCGTACAAATCATTTTGTGTATAAAGAGCAGATTGCCGCGACATATATAGACTATAACAATACGATTGGAAAATGGGGAATGAAGGTAGGAGCAAGAGGGGAATATACGTTTTCCGACGGAAATTCATTAACATTAAATAAGCAGGTGAAACGGAATTACTTTAAGCTTTTTCCGAATGCAAACCTAACGTATACCCTCCATGCAAACCATATTTTTTCATTGGGTTATGCAAGGAAAATCACCCGCCCCAATTACCGTCAGCTCAATCCTTTTGATTATTTTATTGATAAACTAACCTTTGAGCGTGGTAATCCGTATTTAAATCCGCAATATTCCAATGAATTTACCTTCAATTATACGTTGATGCAGTGTTATAATGTGACATTGGGTATTAACGATGTAAGGGATGCTATTGTAGAAAGCATGGGACAAGATTCGGTACTGAAACAAACTTGGGTTATACGTGAAAATTTAGGTAAGAACTTAACGGCTTATCTGAATCTGAACATTCCGGTTACAGTATCCAATATTTGGAGCATGAATAACAATGTTACTGGTATCTATTTTGACTTTGATGGTATGGTGAGCGGCCATCCACTAAAAAGAAAATCTTTTCTTTTGCAAGCTACATCCATGCACAATCTTAAGCTGGCGAAAAGCCTGTCGGCGAATGTCAATTTAAGATATTTCTCTCCTTTCAAATACAACGTATACGATATGAGAGGCCGTTGGGATATGGAGGTTGGAGCGACAAAAACGTTTAAAGATCAACGTAATTCTTTAAAGTTGGCCGTGAGCGACCTATTTAATACAGGAAATCAGAACCTGAAAACTAATTTCGGAGACTTTGATTCCAGTATTAGACAATACCAAGATCGTCGTGTGGTCCGATTAACCTATTCGTATAAATTTGGAAATTTAAAAAATAATTATCGTAAGAAAGATACAAGTAACGAAGAAAAGGAAAGGGCGCAATAGGACATGAATGTCTTATTATCCAACCCTAAGAGTATCATTTCTTACGGTTTTTTTGTTTGATGTAAATTCAGTACCCCATCGATTTAATCAGTGTTTATCAATTCAGTAGGTAATACACGAGTTTCAAACTCAGCGATTGGATATTTGGTTTCTATCAACTTAATAAGCAATTCTGTCGCGATTTTCCCCATTTCGAAAGCAGGCTGTCTAATAGAAGTTACTTTGGAAGAAAATAAATCTACAACATTTGAGTTTGTAAATCCAGCAATAGCGATATCTTGTTGTGCTGCTAATGGCCTTTTTTTTATTACATGAAGATATCCTGTGGTTAATTTGTCTCCCGAAATGAAAATAGCATCAAAACCAATGCGGATAAGTTCCTCGACAGCTTGCTCAATTTCCGCTGAGTGTAGCCCGCCATGTTGACAATACTTGACCAAATTTGGATCAAAATCGATATGATTCGCCATCAGCGCCTTTTTATAGCCAATTAATCGATCCTTCGTTATAGACAATGATTTGGAGTTTGTCAGATGTGCAATTTTTTTCTTTCCGAGTTTTATAAGGTGCTGTGTGGCATCATAGGCTCCTTGTTGATTGTTTACAACGACTTTGTAGGTATCAAACTGCTGCGGCACGCGATCAAAAAAGACAATGGGAAATCCCCGCTCCTTCAGCTGCTGCAAATAGGATATATCTTCGGTTTCCGAAGATAATGCAATCAATAGTCCGTCGATGGATCTGGAAGTTAAATATTCAACATTTAGTCGTTCGCGTACAGACGATTCATGCGTTTGTGATATTATAATTTGAAAGTTCTTGTCATAAGCAATAGATTCTACACCGTTGATGACCTGTGAGAAAAAATTATTGGCTATTTCGCTAACAATAACACCGATCGAATGACTTCGACGCTCTTTCAAACTTCTAGCGATAGGGTTGGCGCGATAGTTTATCTTTTCGGCATATTCCAATACAATCTTTTTTGTTTCGGGGCTTATTTCATAACTATCTCTTAAGGCTCTCGAGATCGTGGAAGTGGATAAATTAAGCGCTTTAGCAATATCTTTAATTGTATAGTTTTCGAATCTCATAATCGGCAAAATAAACTATAATATTAATCAAAAAAAATTACAAAACCTAATTTATCAGGATATGCAAACGTTGCCGGCAACGTTTGCATAACTTTTTAATGATACTTGCATGAACAAGTGAAATATACTTTGTAAACTTGATTGTATGATAACCAATTAAATTTTGATGCAGTTCCTGCAACAGCAATTTAATCATTAAAATTTTAAACCCTAAAAATATGAGTAAAGCCTTAGTAATCTCTACTGCTATCTGTGCTTCGTTATTCACATTAAATGCGCACGCTCAAACCCGAAAAGTCCAAGGCACAGTCGTTGGTACAGATCAAAAAGCATTGGTGGGTGTAAGTGTGACCGTGTCTGGGACAAAAATTGTTGCTGTGACCGACCAACGTGGAAAGTTCAGCATCGAGATACCTGGTAACAATAACGAACTTCAATTTACCTATGTCGGATTTCAGACTAAAAAAGTTACAATTCCTACGAATCAGAAGATGCTTAGTATTGTTCTAGAGGAAAAGTCTAATGCGCTCGAGGAAGTAACCGTTAATATCGGATATGGAACCGTTAAGAAAAAAGATCTGACGGGGGCTGTAACCTCCGTAGGTGCAGAAACGATCTCCAAAGCGCCAGTATCATCTGCTCTTGAAGCGATTGCAGGAAGAATGGCGGGCATACAGATTTCTTCAACAGAAGGTTCCCCTGATGCCGAGATGAAGGTTCGTGTGCGTGGCGGTGGCTCCGTTACGGGAGATAACGCTCCTTTGTATATCGTGGATGGATTTCCGATGTCTTCGATATCAGATATCGCACCTGCTGATATTGAATCGATTGATGTATTAAAAGATGCATCTTCTGCAGCTATATATGGCTCCCGGGGTGCAAATGGGGTTGTCATCGTAACCACTAAAAGTGCCAAATCTGGGAAAACATCAATTAGTTATAGTGCGTTTGGAGGAATTCGAAATTTGGCAAAAAAACTTGATGTATTGTCTCCATACGATTACGTAACATGGCAATACGAACAGGCCTTATTGGAAAATAACCTGGATACCTATGTCAAATACTTCGGTAACTTTCAGGATATAGATCTCTATAAAGACGTAAAACCAAACGATTGGCAGGAACTTGTATTCGGAAGAACAGGAAATACTTTCAATCAGAATTTCAACCTGTCCGGAGGCACTGATAAAACGAAATATTCTATTTCACATTCCTTTGTAAAAGATAAGGCAATTATGGAAATGTCAGGCTTTCAGAGACAAAATATTAATTTCAAGCTGAACCATAAACCATCTAAAAGCACTTCAATAGATCTAGGAGCACGGTTTTCTGACGTTCGCATTTCAGGTGGAGGCATGAATGAACAGAATGAAGCCTCATCAGCAGACTCCCGATTAAAATTCGCAATGATTTATCCTCCCTTTCCGGTGGGAGGTTTGACAAATAGTGATGAAACCGATGATGAATTCAATTTATATAATCCACTAGAGTCCTTGGTCGATAATGATCAGTTGCAGCGAAGACGAACGTATAACCTAAATGCGGCATTTAGCTGGGATATTGTTAAAAACTTACGGTTTAGGACAGAATTTGGCTTTGATGATTACCGCAATTATAACGATCGATTTTACGGCACAACCACTTATTATGTACGGAATGTTCCCGCTGCGTTAGAACAAAATAAGCCTGCTCTTATCTCATTGAATACTTCTACCCAGGGAATACGTTCAACAAACACACTCAACTATAACTTTCAAGATTTTCTCCCTAAAGGACATAGTTTAAGTGTGTTGGTTGGCCAGGAATATTTGTTTACACAAAAAACATTAAATACGAATACAACACACGGTTTTCCGAAAAGCTTTAAACTGGATGATACCCGCAGATTAACGCCACAAGGCGCCTCCAGTACGATAAACAATTATATGTTTGCTGACGAAAAATTACTATCATTTTTTGGCCGGGTAAATTATGATCTAGATTCGAAGTATTTATTTAATGCAACTTTTCGGGCAGATGGTTCGTCGAAGTTTTCTGCAGATAATTATTGGGGATATTTCCCATCTATGGCAGCAGCTTGGCGGATTTCATCAGAACGATTTATGAACAATACGCAATCTTGGCTGGATGACCTGAAGCTTAGGGCAAGTTTGGGTACATCCGGAAATAATAATATTCCATTAGAGCAGATCTATCCCATATTTTCGGTTAAGAATACGGAATGGGTTAATGGGTATAAAAATTATTGGGCTACGTCAAAAACAATGTCTAATCCAGATTTAAAATGGGAAACGACCATTTCAAGGAATATAGGGCTGGACTTTACCCTGTTCAAGAAGAAGCTATCGGGAACGATTGATGTCTATAAAAACAAAACGAAAGACCTTTTGATCCTTTTCCCAATTGCCGGATCAGGCTATGATGATCAATACCGCAACTTGGGGGAGACCCAAAATAAAGGTATTGAGCTTACGCTAAACTGGTCTGCAATAAATAAGAAAAACTTTGATCTTAATTTTAGCGGTAATATTAGTTTCAATCAAACGAAAGTCAATTCTTTGGGGACTCTAGCTTCGATTCCAATGGCTTCGGGGTGGGCTTCAACAGAAATTGGAACGGATTACATTGTGGAGACTGGCGGGCGAGTGGGTAAAATGTATGGTTATATGAGCGACGGACGTTACGAAGTCGGTGATTTTAAAGCCTATGATGCTACCGCAAACAAATGGATTTTAAAGGATGGTGTAGCCGATGCCTCTGCGGTTGTGGGTACCATAAGACCAGGAACGATGAAATTAAAAAATTTAGCCGGTGATGATAACAAGATAAACGCCAGTGATCAAACGATTATTGGCGATGCAAACCCTTTGCACACCGGTGGATTTTCAATCAATACACGCATCTATAACTTTGATATGACGGCATTATTTAACTGGAGCTATGGAAATGATATTTACAATGCAAATAAGATTGAATACACATCCACGAGCAAATATAATAACCGAAACATGCTTAATGTGATGGAAGAAGGACAACGTTGGACCAATTTACTGCCCGATGGAACAATCAGTAACGATGCTAACCAATTGGAGGATATGAATAAAAATACAAGTCTCTGGTCTCCTCTTACCAATAAATTTGTATTCAGCGACTGGGCTGTGGAGGATGGTTCGTTTTTGCGCTTGGGAACTGTTACAATAGGATATACGCTCCCTAAGGCATTTACAGAAAAGTTGAAAATCCGGAACTTCAGAGTTTATGTGTCTGGATATAATCTTGCCGTTTGGACAAATTATAGTGGTTTTGATCCTGAAGTCTCTACACGAAGGAGGACAAACCTTACTCCGGGGGTGGATTATTCGGCTTATCCAAAAAGCAGAACTTTCGTAGCAGGTCTTAATTTAAACTTCTAGTCTTATGAAAAAAACACTTTTGCATATAACAATGGCTTTAATATTTGCTGGATCCGTATCTTCTTGCAATAAAATATTGGAAGCACCGTCTAAATCTGCATTGGATGAGTCGGTTATCTTTTCCAATCAAGATCTTGCGGAGGGAGCAGTTGCAGGAATTATTCAATCTTTTGGTGAAACAAACTCATATCGGGGGAGGTACCTCGTATTTTATGGCATCAATACAGACACAGAAGTCAATAATAGCTTAAAGAATACTGGCGATGAAAAATCACGATTGTCAAACTATAACACAAACGTGAATAACACCCAGATGAATACCGATAATAATGCCTGGGCGAAGTTCTATGAAGGAATAGAACGAGCGAATTTAGCGATTAGAGGGTTGCGTAAGTACGGCGACATAGAACAACGTCCAGAAATGGCCTATATTCTAGGGGAGATACTAACTTTAAGAGCTGTTGTGTACAACGATCTCATCAAGGCATGGGGAGATGTACCAGCCCGTTTTGAACCGCTTAGTACAGCAACCATCTATATCGAGCGTAGTGACCGAGACATAATTTACAAGCAATTACTTGCCGATTTGGAGGAAGCACAAAAATATTTGCCTTGGCCAAATCAAAGTACTAAAACGGCCAATGTTGAACATGTCAATAAAGCGTTCGCTAAGGGGCTGCGTGCTCGTTTGGCTTTGGCCGCCGGAGGTTATTCGCAACGCGCAGATGGAATTCGAAAAAGTAATGATCCAGAACTGGATTCAAAAAAAATGTATGCGATAGCAAAACAAGAATGCTTGGATATTATTACTAGTGGTACTGCAAAACTTCTGGGTTTTGAAGAAGTTTTTAAAACATTGTGTCAAGAAAAAGGTCAGGCTGGCTTAGAATCATTATGGGAAATTCCGTTTAGTGAAGGCCGTGGCCGCGTTATATTTGACCTTGGCGTTAAACATACCACAACAGATAAGTATACCGGACAAAATAAAGGTGGGACAAATGGACCTAATCCAATCATGTTCTATGAGTATGAGAAAGAAGATGTGCGCCGGGATGTGAGTTGTGTTCCTTATGAATGGACGAGCGGGGTGCAGGTGCCAACAAATCTTGGTAAATGGTATTTTGGAAAGTACCGCTATGAGTGGATGTCTAGATTTGTTACTTCTACAAATGACGATGGATTAAATTGGATGTATATGCGGTATGCCGATGTACTTCTCATGGCTGCAGAGTCTATTAATGAATTGGATGGTCCGAGTGCTGCTGCCCCTTACTTTAAAATGATCCGTGATCGAGCATATCCAAACAATCCAGAGAAAGTGACAGCCTACATGCAGCAAATTACCGCAGGTAAGGATGTTTTCTTTAATGCAATTGTCAATGAACGTGCACTGGAATTTACGGGAGAAATGTTGCGTAAAGGGGATTTGATTCGATGGAATCTGCTGGGGGCCAAATTGGCTGAAGCTAAACAAAAACTACAGCAGCTGGAAAATAGGCAGGGTAAATATGCGACATTGCCGGCCAATATTTACTACAAGACAGCCGCTGATGGGGAAAAAGTGGAAATATATGGCTTAAACTATGGCGATACAGATGCAGCGGGTGCCGTAGCAGGATACCCTTCATCGAAAAAATGGACAATGGTTGCGAGTAGCGACCTAGCAACCTTTTGGGATGCTTTGTATCTACGTGATCCCAATACACAGCAATTTTGGCCTATTTGGCAATATTTTCTGGATAATAGCAACGGTAAGTTGACAAACAATGGTTTTAGTTTTCAATAGAAAAATAAGCATACGCATGAAAAGAATCAATATATTGCTATATCTCGGCCTTGGGCTCATAGTGACAGGCATAAGCTGTTCCGATGATCGCGTAAAAGAATTAACGGAATTAACGACAGACCGTTATTTTTCTCCTACGGGAATGAGTGCCCAAATAGTCAATCAAACAGGAGTCCGATTGACCTGGAAGAAGAATTCAGCAGCCGAGAGTTATACCTTAGAACTATTTGCGAATGGTGAACTCAATTTTGAAGGTAGCCCGGTCAAAAAAATTGAAGGGATTACCAATGACCAGATTCCTTATACTATTGTTGGACTGGATGGGGCAACAAATTATTCTGTCCGCATCAAGGCTATCGGAACGGCGATTGCAGACTCCAAATGGAGTACCATTACTTTTAAGACAAACGAAGAACAGATTATGAAAGCTGTCAGCCCAGAGGGTATACAGGCCACTTCAGTTCGTCTTAATTGGACCCCAGGGGAAGAGGCTACGACAATAAGTGTTAACCCCGGGAATATCATCCATACCGTCACTCCGCAAGAGATTGCAGCAGGGGAGGCAACAATCACAGGGCTAACCGCAGAAACAAGCTATACAGCGACATTGTTGAAAGGAAACAAAATCCGCGGGTCCGTCACATTTATGACATTGCTCGACTTGGGTGATGCAGTTGTTGTGCAGCCTACAGATAATTTAGCGGCTGTGATCGGTACAGCCAAAGCGGGGGATGTGCTCGCTCTAATGCCGGGGGTCTATTCGCTAGCGGCGGATGTACTAATCGACAAGGCGATATCCATCAAAGGGGCAAAACCCACCGATCGTCCAACGGTAAAATCTGCTTATTTTAATTTGGATAAGGGCGCCTCATTGGCATTAAAAGATCTGATACTTGATGGAGAAAATAAGGCAGGGGGAAACTCTTTCATTAACTTGCAGACAGGTGCATTCGGAAATATCCGCCTGGAAGATAGTAAATTGATAAATTATCCGAAAGGAATCATTTATGGTAGCGTCAATGCTGTGATTGAGAGCGTAAGCATAAATAATACTATTTTTGATAATATCGTCGGTAATGGAAATGATTTCATTGATTTTAGAAACGCGATTACCAAAACACTTGAATTTACAAATAATACCGTTTCTAATGCTCTTTTGTCAGGACGTGATTTTATTCGCATGGATGCAGGTGGATCTACAGCTTACCCGGCTATTACGAGTATCCTTAAAGTAAACAATAATACTTTTTATAACGTCATACAAGATGCTTCTAAACGCTTTTTATATGTCCGTTTAGCAAAGAATGAAATTACATTCTCCAAAAATTTAATGGTGAAGTCGCTGGCAATGACTGCTAATCAGTCTGCTACTAATCTGGTCGAGCGCAAAAGCAATAATTACTTTGATGCGGTAAACTTCTACAACAGTTCTGCCTCTGGAGTGAAAAACGATGCAGTAGCCAACGGCTATACACTCTTGGACCCTGGATTTAAGGACGCTGCCAAGGGAGATTTCACAGTAACAAACCAGACATTAAAGGAGAATGGTATTGGCGACCCGAGGTGGGTAAAATAAAGGATTTGAGTAAAATTTAGGACAACTCGCCTTCGATAATAAGAAGGCGAGTGTTTTTTTGACCGATGTAATGAAAAAACAATTTTTACTACTTTCTGGAGGGCTTATTCTCATTTTTCTATTTGCTTTCCAGCGCGAAAAACCAGTTACAATCTATATCATTGGCGATTCTACGGCTGCCAACAAAGACAGTAGTACCTTTCCTGAAACTGGATGGGGAATGGCCTTTGCAAAGCTGTTCAATCAACAGGTTAAAGTCGATAACCGAGCTCTAAATGGGCGTAGTACAAAATCCTTTAAACGGGATGTGGGCAAAGATGGAAGCTTTGTGAATCATTGGAAACCTATCTTTGAGCATCTCCGAAGCGGAGATTATGTATTCATCCAGTTTGGGCATAATGACGAAAAGATCGATAAGCCTAACGTGGGAACATCGCTGGATGAGTTCGAACAAAATCTTATTTTTTATATCGATCAAACGCGCGAGAAAGGAGGCGTCCCAATTCTATTAACACCAATCGCAAGACGTAAGTTTGAAAATGGCACGCTCATGAATACCCATGGCCAATATCCTGCCATTGTACGTAAGGTAGCCGATCATACGCACACCGCATGGATTGACATGGAAAGTAAAACAACGAAACTTTTAACGCAATATGGAGAGGAAGGGAGCCGGCAATTGTTTTTATATGTAAATAGCGGCGATAGAAATTACCCCCACGGCAAGAAAGATGATACGCATCTAAACACTTTTGGAGCAGACGAAGTGGCGAAGCTCGTGGTCGACGGAATTCGAGAATTAGCACTGCCTATCCAAAAAAATCTGATTCTGAAGTAACCTAAGGGTGTTACAAGAGCAGAAAAAACGTAGACGCAAATCAATTGGATAGATAGGGGGAGGATTTTCATAAAAAAAAGCGACATCGATAGCTGACTAATGCCAGGCAGATCGATGTCGCTTTTTCAATGAAGTCGTAAGAGACTAGAAAATGTATTTCGTACTTAAGAAATTGGATTCATTTTCACTAACGATATCGTTCAGCAACTTTTTGTTTTCCTCAGTAAACTTTGTTGCCACTAGCGAACGAATAGAGAACGAACGCAATGCGTCGACTACCGATAATGTTCCTTCAGCACTATCTTTTCTACCGGTGAAAGGAAAAGTATCTGGACCACGCTGACATTGGCAGTTGATGTTAACACGGCTTACTTGATTGACTAATGGATCAATCAATGAAGATACAACAGCAGCATTGTTACTGAAAATACTCACCTGTTGGCCGTGAGAGGAACCAATTAAATATTCAATAGGTTCTTCGAGGTCATCGAAAGGAACAACAGGGATCACTGGTCCAAATTGTTCTTCTCTGTAAAGTTTCATCTGTGAGTTAACAGGGTATACAATTGCCGGGTAGAAGAATGATTCTGCAACCTGCCCCCCGTGCTCATTAATCACTTTTGCGCCATAGGCTTTTGCATCTTCGATGCATTCCGTTAAATAAGCAGGTTTATTGACTTCTGGAAGAGGAGTAAGCGACACACCCTTTTCCCAAGGCATCCCATATTTTAATTTTGCCACTTCTGCCGAAAGGCGTTTTAAAAATTCCTGTGCTAAGCTTCGGTGTACGTAGATAATTTTAAGTGCTGTACAGCGTTGACCATTGAAAGAAAGAGAGCCTAGAACGGTTTCCGAAACCGCTAAATTCAAATCCGCATCTTTCGTAATGATAGCTGCATTTTTTGCATCCAGCCCAAGGATAGCACGAAGACGGTTAACTTTCGGGTGCAATTTTTTAAGTTCATCAGCAACACGGCTCGAACCGATCAAAGTCAATACGTTAATCTTACCAGATTGCATTAAACTAGGAACAATCTTATTCCCACGGCCATAAATTGTATTGACAACGCCTTTCGGGAAGCTTGTTCTGAAAGCCTCTAATAGAGGATAATGTAATAACGTACCATGTTTAGGTGGTTTGAATAACATGGTGTTTCCCATAATTAATGCTGGGATCAATGTGGTGAAGGTCTCATTCAACGGATAATTGAATGGGCCCATACAGAGTACTACTCCTAAAGGAGATCTCCTGATTTGCGCAACGATACCTTGTTCGATTTGGAAACGTGAAGAGTCGCGGTCTATATCTTTCAATGCGTCGATCGTTGCGTAAATATATTCTACAGTACGATCAAACTCTTTTACCGAGTCTGCATAGGATTTGCCAATTTCCCACATAATAAGCTTGACAACAATGTCTTTCTTGGCAATCATCTTTTGTGTGAAATTTTCAACACAGGTAATACGATCGGCAACGCTCATTGTCGGCCATTCTCCACGGCCGTTGTCGTATGCTTTTACAGCAGCTTCCAAGGCTTCCATGGACTCTTTTTCTGTACAAACAGGAAAACTACCGATGCGCTTACGTTTCAAGCCATCCTTAGTCTTTACACAGATTGGTGAAAAAACCTCGTTTACCTGACCCGTCCAAGAAATCATTTCTCCATTGGAAAGGAACTCTCTTTGATCGACCTGTTCGTCTAGCGTAAATTCTGCGGGAATGTTATTCTCCTCGTAGAAGATACCTTCTAAGTTTAAGCTCATTGTTTTTAAAAATGGTTTAGATTGATATTTATAAAGATATTGCTAATATAATATAAATTTTGCAATATATGTTAATTTTTTATTAAAATTAGTTTAGGTACTAGTGTTTTCATTACAACCCATGCAATTAGATATGCTATAGCGCAAAAAGAAAAGATAATGAAGTATCCTGCTTCCTCGCCTTTAAAGCCCATAAAAATGAGCTGCGTTTCATTTGCATAATCGAATAGCCAGCCTGATGTTTTGTTAATTATAAATGCACCTATGCCCCCAGCAAGGCCTCCGATGCCTGTAACAGTCGCAATAGCACGTTTGGGAAAAGAATCGCCTATGGTTGAGAAAATGTTGGCAGACCAAGATTGGTGTGCTGCTCCTGCGAAACCGATTAGAATGACAGGTATCCAATAAGATATGTGACCCAGAGGTTGAGCAAAAAGTACAACTAAAGGGACAAAAGCAAACAATAACATAGCTTTCATACGTCCTTCATAAGCATTCATACCCTTTTTGTCAACAAAATAGGTGGGTAACCAGCCCCCATAAATAGATAACATGGTGATGGCATAAAGCACAAAAATGGCGAGCTGACCTTCAGTATCTGATGATTTTATGTCGTATACTGCCGAAAGATAGGCTGGCATCCAAAATAAGAAGAACCACCAGACACCATCCGTCATAAATTTACCAAAGACAAAAGCCCAGGTTTGCTTGTATTTTAGACATTCAGATATCGTTGTTCGTGGTTGCTTTGTTAGACCAGTCTGCTCCGATGCATGTTCATGATCATCCTGGTGAATGTAAGCCAGTTCGGCAGCGTTTACTTTCGGGTTTTCATGTGGTTTTTTATAAAGAAAGATCCAAAAACCCATCCATACAAATCCCAATGCACCGATGATGATAAAGGACATTTCCCAGCCCCAATGGGCTGCGATAATCGGGATGGTCAGTGGAGCAGCTAATGCCCCAATGGTTGCTCCTGAATTGAAAATACTGGTGGATAGTGCCCGATCTTTTTTAGGAAAATACTCTGCCGTAGCTTTAATCGCCGCCGGAAAGTTACCAGCTTCACCCACAGCAAGAACAAACCGGGCAAAGATAAATAGATTGACACTGACGCTCAATACCAAACCCACGTTGTTCACATGAGATATTGCTTCTTTTGCCCCTTCAAAACCAACAAACCATTCTCCAGCCACGATGCCTGAAGTAGCGATACCACAAAATGCATGTAATATCGCGCCAATGGACCAGATCCCGATCGCCCATAAAAATCCCTTTTTTGTATCCATCCAATCTACAAATCGACCTGCAAAAAGCATACTGACTGCATAAAAAATCGAAAATAATGCGGTAATATTGCCATAGTCGGTATTTGTCCAATGAAATTCAGGACTGATAAAATCCTTCCACGTTAAGGAAAGCACCTGACGATCCAGGTAGTTGATGGTAGTGGCAAAAAATAGTAGCGAGCATATTACCCAACGGTAATTACCCTTTTTCTCCGTGTTAATCATAATGGGTTTAATAGTTTATTTTTTTAATGTACGTGTCTGTTTGCCCCTGCCAGTATACGCGATTAGTACGCCCGCTTTTTAAGGGTAACACCCGAGTTTTTATTGTCTTGCTTCTGCAACGAATTCACGCGCTTTTTGTGTATTTTCGACTAAATTACTGGTGTCTTTAGGGTCAATTAACTTGCTCCCCATGCCCACAGCACATACGCCTGATTTGAACCATGCCTTTAAGTTATCCATTTCGATTTCTACACCCCCCGTCGGCATAAATTTCTGACCTTTAAATAGGTCCCGGATTGATGACATGAATGCTGGCCCTAAAATATTTGCAGGAAACAATTTGATAAGTGCCGCCTCTTGTTCTTGAGCCGTATAGATTTCTGTCGGTGTCATACATCCGGGAATCCATAGCTTACGCTGTTCGTGCACTAACGAGCCAACCAACGGATTGACCAGTGGTGAAACGATAAAATCCGCACCAATTTGTAGAAATTGTTGTGCTTCGTTAACGGATTTAATCGTCCCAATACCTAAATAAAGATCTGGCATCTCCAGGTCTCTTGTGGCAACTAAGCGCTCGAAAACAGCCAAAGCTTCGGGACCTCGATTTGTAAATTCAAAAACACGTATTCCTGCTTGGTATAATGTGCGTAGAATCGCGATGCTTTCTGCTTTATCGTGATGGAAGAACAGGGGAAGCATCCCTTGTTCAATGATTTTATCTAATACAATCTCTTTTAAATTCATGCTGTCATTCTATTTTTTATATCGTCTACAGAACTCGTTGTTGCATCGCTTGCAATAAATAGTTTATCAAATGCGGCAAGTGTGGCAAACTCTAATGTCGCTTTTGGAGAAAGATTGGAGTATAGCCCATAAATCAGACCTGCCATAAAGCAGTCGCCGCTGCCTACTTTATCCAAAATCTCGTCCGCAATATATGGTGTTGATTTAATGAGGCTGTCTTTGTCAAACAGTGTTGTATAATACTTTATTCCTTTATTTTGATGGTCAAAACGAAAAGTATTGGCTACATATTGACATATCGGATTAGTGACAATGATTTCTCTGCTTGTACGATCCGCTTGCGCCAATAACTCTTCTTCTAAATAATCCGAAGAAGAGTTAAGAAACCTTTCATCTAGTGGGGTACCAAGCATTTGATGTGCTGCCCAGATATTTCCCATGATTAAATTGCAATACTTGGCAATCGCAGGCATAATCTCCTTCGGAGATTTTCCGTATTTCCAAAGCTTTGCACGATAATTCAGGTCTAGTGACACAAAAATACCCTTCTCTTGTGCTTTTGCTACAGCTTCTAAACAGAGGTCGGCAATATCTTGGTTGATTGCAGGGCATATCGCAGAAAAATGAAACCATTTGACGTCGACAAAAACTTCATCCCAATTGACACTGCCTACTTTAAGATTGGAAAACGATGAATTTGCACGATCATAAATTACTCCTGCATTTTTTAAATCCTTCCCTTTGGGAAGATAGTAGATGCCCAATCGTTCTCCACCCCATAGCATTGCTGATGTGTCGATATTTCTACGTTTTAGGTAGTTGTCAATACCCTCGCAGATGGCATTTTGGGGCACAGCAGAAAGATAGGCTGATGGCACATCCCACAATGCCAAAGCTGTGGCTACATTCAACTCTGCACCGCCCACATAGAACGGCAACTGATGTTGTTCGATCCAATCCTGTTCGATATCGGGGCAGATCCTTAGCAGCAATTCCCCAAAGCTTAAAACTTTACCCTGCATGTTCATTAAAATTCAAAATATTCTTTCGCATTATTATAGCTGATATCCTGTATGATTTTCCCTACCCATTGGATATCATTTGGTATTTCTCCCTTTTCGATGTCTTCCCCAAATATGTCACAGACTAATCTCCTGAAATATTCATGCCTAGGGAATGAAAGGAAACTTCTGGAATCGGTCAGCATACCCACAAGTCGGCTTAGTAGCCCCATATTTGATAGCGTATTGAGTTGTTTTGTCATGCCATCTTTTTGGTCCAAAAACCACCAAGCTGAGCCAAATTGAATCTTCCCTTTGATAGAACCGTCATTGAAATTACCGATCATGGTGGCAATAAGTTCGTTGTCTGCAGGATTGAGATTGTACAAGATGGTTTTGGTTAGCTTATCTTGATTGTCTAATTTATTCAAAAATTTTGACAATGCACGTGCCTGACTAAAATCTCCAATAGAATCCCATCCAGTATCTGGGCCTATCAAACGATGCATGCGCGCATTGTTATTGCGTAGTGCGCCCAGATGGTATTGCTGAACCCATCCTTTTTCATGGTCCCATTCGGCAAAATAAATCAGCATCGCAGATTTAAATTTTAAGCTTTCTGAGATAGAAATTTCCTTTTTTGTCCGAATCTTATCAAAGATCGCTACGATTTCTGCCTCGGTATAGTCTTCCGCGTAGATTTGTTCCAAACCATGGTCCGATACTTTACATCCATGGTCCGCAAAGAAATCATGTCTTGATTTTAATGCTTCTAAGTATGTTCCTAGGCTATTGATTTGAATGTCACTTACCTCTTCAAGTTTATCAATGTATTGATTTAAAGCAATAATATCGTCCGAGTTCATTGCTTTGTCGGGGCGAAATGCAGGTAGCATCTTGAACGATTCGTGTTCTTTTGCAAACTGTTGATGAAATGCTAGGCTATCGATCGGGTCGTCTGTTGTGCAGACAACTTCTACGTTCATCATTTTAAGCAGACCACGTACAGAATAGCTGTCTTGGCTCAATTTGGAAGCAGTATCTGCATATATTTTAGAAGCGGTTTTTGGCGATAAGATATCAGTAATTCCAAAATAACGCTGTAATTCAAGATGTGTCCAATGATAGAGTGGATTACGCAAAGTATAAGGTACTGTTTCTGCCCATTTCGCAAATTTTTCTTCATCTGGGGCATCGCCAGTGATAAAACGCTCATCGACCCCATTTGCGCGCATGGCCCGCCATTTATAATGATCACCATTTAACCAAACCTGGCTGATATTTTCAAATTTAACATCGTTTGCGATCTGCTCCGGAATCAAGTGATTATGGTAATCAATGATGGGCAGCTGTTTTGAATAATTGTGATACAGCTCAATCGCTGTATTCGTGTTCAATAAAAAATTGTCGTCTAAAAAAGTTTTCATGCTATATGCTGATTTATAAGCTTACACCTCTTTTCCAAGGTATAAAGTCATCCTGATTTAATAACACAGCTTTAGGAGTTACTTCCCCGCTGGCTGCCTTGATACAATATTCTAATATGTCTTCTCCCATCGTTTGGATCGATTTATCTCCATCTATAATAGGACCGGTATTGATATCGATAATGTCAGCCATTTTAGCTGCCAGGACATTATTTGTCGCCACTTTGATGACTGGGCATATCGGGTTACCAGTAGGAGTGCCCAAGCCTGTAGTAAACAGAATAAGTGTTGCACCTGCGGCAGCTTTTCCTGTAGTAGCTTCCACATCATTCCCTGGAGTGCAAACCAGATTAAGACCTGGCTTCGTCGCCTCTTCTGTATAGTCCAGAACATCAACCACGGGAGATGTCCCGCCCTTTTTTGCTGCACCATTGCTTTTGATCGCATCGGTAATAAGACCGTCACGAATATTTCCTGGAGAGGGATTCATGTAAAATCCAGAACCAACAGCTTCGGCGGCATGGCTATAGGCTGTCATCAGATCAATGAATTTATTCGCTGCTTTGGGGTCGATAGTACGGTCTATTAAATTCTGCTCGGCTCCGCATAATTCCGGAAATTCAGCTAAGAGAACTTTGCCGCCCAGCGCAACCAGAAGATCGGCTGTGTAACCAACGGCAGGGTTGGCAGAGATACCACTAAATCCGTCACTGCCTCCGCATTTTACCCCTAGGGTCAATTTACTCAATGGAACAGGCTGTCTTGAGAATTTATTGATTTCCGTCAGTCCAACAAAAGTCTGCAAGATCGCTTCTTTAATGAGCAGTTCTTCGCTTTTGGATTGTTGTTGTTCAAATACAAAGAGGGGTTTATCGAAGGCAGGATTGCGTAATTTGATATCCTTAACAAGGTCATTGAGTTGAAGGTTCTGACAACCCAAGCTCAAGATTGTCACACCGGCCACATTTGGATGATCAGCATAGGCAGCCAATAATTTGCTCAATATGGCTGCATCTTGGCGTATTCCACCACAACCACCTTGATGATTTAGGAATTTTATACCATCAACGTTTTTAAAAATGCGATCACTTTGATCTGTTGTACTATTTAGCCGTTCCAGAGAGGCGACAGATAGCTCTTCTCCTTTTTCGTAGGCTGTTAATAACTGGTGAGTGAAGTTTTTATATTTTCCAGTCACAGAATACCCAAGTTCATTATACAGTGCTTCTTTGATCACATCAAGATTTCTATTTTCGCAGAAGACAGTCGGAATGAATAACCAGTAATTTGCAGTTCCGGCACGACCATCTGAACGTAAGTAGCCCTGGAAAGTTCGACCCTCGAACTTGGAAACATCTGGCTTTTCCCAATGATAATTTGAAGGTCTGAAATGATAGGGCTCCGCAGCATGTTTGGTATTGTCCGTATTCATGATACTTCCCTGCGGGATATCAAATTGCGCTTTCCCTACCAGTAAACCATACATGTAGATTTCATCACCAAAGTGCATGTCTTGCATAAAAAATTTATGCTTGGCAGGAATATCCTCCTGCAAAATATAATGATTTCCCTCAAACGAGATCGTATCACCCTTTTTAAGATCTTGTAAGGCAACTAAGACGTTGTCTTTGGGGTGTATTTTTAATACTTTATTTTTCATTAAAGCTTCTTTTTTTAAGTCCCCTTTGAAATACACGGTTGTTTTGAATAGCGTATTGGATTTTCAAGCGAGCGTATTTCATGGGGTAACTTGTTATACTTTCTTATTATCAAAGGCTAATGAAAGCTCAATTGCTTTTAATGCTCCTTTTTCAGCGATCAGTTGTAATTTTTCTTTAACTGTTTCTTCAAAACGTGCAAATTCCGTTAAATCTTCACCCCATAGGTCTATTGCAGAAAGTAGGGTATGCACAATCTGATCCTGATTCGCCCATGCGGCGTATATTTTTGGAGCCAACTCATCTTGAAGCTCGATGGTATGCCCATTGATTACACGGATATAATGATCATCTTTCTGCTCGGATTTTAACAAATAAAGATAGGCTGCAAAACCAAGCGCAAAAAGCTGCGGTGCTTCATGATGCTTCGCATACCATTTTTTTAATAAAGGGATATTCCGCATGGCCATTTTTGAACTGTAATTCAAAGCAATGGATTCCCATTTGTGTTCAAGATGTGGATTAGCGAAGCGATCAATCACTTTGGATGAAAAATCGTTAATATCTGAAACGGAGATAGTTTCGCTTACGATAGCTGGACCGATTTCATCGCGCATTAAGAAACTGACAAATTGATGGAAAGCGTAATTTTTCATCGCTTCTTTTACCGTATTGAAGCCTGAAAGAAGTGCAAGAGCACAACTCAATGTATGTGTCCCATTGAGCAGTCTAAGCTTGATTTCCTTGTATTTTTCAATCGACGGAACCAATAATACATTGGAGTCTGCTAAAGCGAAAGAAAGACGTTGATTCACACGCTCAGACAATGATTCGATTGCCCACAAGCGAAAGGGTTCTGCCATAATCATCAATTGATCCTCATAACCTAATAGCTCGCAGGTTTTCGCATACGCTGTTAAGGGGAGCGTTCCAGGAACGATACGGTCGACTAAGGTGTTGCAGAAATCGTTGGCGGTGTCAAGCCAATCCATAAATGAATCGGGTAACTCGTTAAGTTTCGCCAGCGCCGTGATAATAGATTTTAGTTTACTCCCGTTTTCGGTAATCAATTCGGTAGGAACTATAGTTAAACCCTTGTTTGTGTCGCCATTAAAATAGACAAATCTCCGGTATAGAACGGCGAGAAGTTTACCTGGAAAAGAGGGCGGCGGCATTGCATTGACGTTGTCGTCGCTCATGGTAATACCAACCTCCGTTGTGTTGGAAAAGACAATTTCAAGATCTGGATTTTCTGCGCTTTTCAATATTTCTTCCCAATGCTGATTTGCAGATAGCACACGAGAAATAGCATTGTTGATTTCGTAATGAGCAACTTCCATCCCGTCTTCTATACCTTTGATACATAATGTATATAAACTATTCTGCTGTTCGAAGGCATCGGCGCCAGCGGATGCGGTCGACTTCACAACCAACACTCTTCCTTGGAACAAGTTCTGCTGATTGGCCTTATGAACAAAATAGTCAGGTAGACCCCTGAGCAATACACCCGTACCAAATTGTAGGATCTTTTCCGGATAGGAGAAAGAAATTGCTGTGGGCTTGTGCACCAGATCAGCATTAATCGTTTGTATAGTATGTTGCGTTAGTAACATGTGATGCTATTTTTATTTATTGAATGTGATGTTGTTTTTTCCACTTTGGATAATCTTTTTGTATAAGTTTTTCGGGCCAATTTCCAAACCATGCATATCCATTTCTCCGTTCTTCGGATACTTCATCGAAACGGTATTTGACCGTATTATCTCGATCACCAAAAAGTGGACGGTTGTCCTTTAGATGATAAAATCTGGCCCATATCGTGGACGAACTATCAGCGATAAGTTTACGTTCACTCTTGCCTGTCAACGTATTTTTAACGTGATCAAAACGGTAACCTTCGATATCATTTCGTTGAAACCAATTTATTGCCTGTTCAATGGCCTGTTGAATCTCGGGCGTTACAGGCTGCAGCATTAAAAAACGGACGATAGCAACCGATTCACTGGTACTCAATGAAGGGGGTTCGAATTTTCGGGCTTGGGCAGGTATTAATGTTTGCTCATCGTATTGGGCAGCCCATATACTCCGCTCTCCGTCTTGGATGACCTGAGTTTTTAGAATACATGCTATGCCCTTCGCTATGGCGTGTTGAGCTTTGGATATAAAGGTAGGATTAACAGCGTCAAAACCAGGCTGCTTATTGGCCACATGGTGTAGAACCATCAATGCATTGATCATCGCATTATCATTGTAGGTGATCTCAGCTCTATAAAGCGATTTATTGGGATAATACTGTGGGAACCCTCCGTTGTCATATTGAGCTGATAGGAGATATGAAATGCCTTTTTCAGCAGCCTTCAGGTAAACGTCGTTCCTTGTCTCCTTAAAAGCGTTTATTAACCCATTTATTTCCCGGGTTGTCGCACCATTGTCGAGCGTGGCATGATTAATATCCGTTTTTTTGATCTTTCGAAGCAGCTCTTTTGTAAGTGGAAGCTTATAGTCGACGACGCTTTTGTCGGCCAACTGCTTAGGCCAGGCACCATTTGTTAGCTGATATACAAGCATCTTCTCTGCAAGTGAATCTTTGGCAGCGAGGCCTTGTGCAACGTATGGGCTACCCAATAAGAAAGCCGCGATGGAACTTACAATAGCGATTCTTTTCATAGTCCTTATTTATTGACCTGTTTAAATAACCACTGTACTAAATCATTGGCCGCAGTAAAATTTTCGTATTCTTTCGGTAACTTCCGCCCGTCTGTATACTCGTTATACAACCAGGGATCTCCGATGGCAAATACCGTTCCTTTTCCATATTTTGCTGTAGCAATGATCGTGTCACCATGGTCTTGAATCAATGCCTGAGCGGGAGATTTTACCTGTAATGTTGAAATCTCCTTGATATATATTTTGGATGTATTTGGAAATACGATATTACCTTTCGGGATAGGTATTGCGCCTGTTTGAAATTCATTTCCTTTTACGCTATTACGGCTATCTTCATTGAATGTAATGCCGAACTTTTGCGCAAGCATATTGAATTTCTTAATCTCACAATTACCGCTATCATTTAAGAAAAGAACAAGTACGCCCCCCCTGTCCACCCATTGAGCAATCTGCTGTGCATGGGTTTCGTTCATAAAATGCGGCTTTTCGGTTTCTTTCTCTGTGTCAGGATCCACAATAATGTAAATATTGGATTTCAAGAGATTATTTAATGTAGGTGCTGTCTTTAAAGTATTTAACTTCCCTCCATTTTTTTCAAATATCCTGCCCAATAAGGAAAAACCGTTGTTGTCATCACCATCCCAAAGGTAGTGATAGGGTTTAAGCTCACCTGATGCCGTCTTTTTATACTCATTGTTGAAATAATTATCCAGTGTGACGACATGTTGTTTTTTGCCTTTTTTTCCCTGCGCAAATTCAACTTCTGATGCGGCAAGGATAAAGGCACCAATACCTTTTGGATCGTTAGTAACAACGGGTTCACTCATGTAATATGCAAAACTACCGTCGCGATATTTTTTTCCGCCTAAACCAGAAACCTGCACCGTTTTGTTGAGGTCTACACGGTTATCTCCAGCAACGCTAATAAATTCCTTTACGATCCCTTGATAGCCCCGATCCAAATACTTCTGAAACGATGTTCGAATATACCCCTTACGTAATGATTTCGCTAATCCAAATACGAACATACTGGAAGCTGAAGACTCTAAATAATTTCCCTTTCTCGTTCCCAAATCCACAATATCGTACCAAACACCAGTTTTGGTGTCCTGGTATTTAACAACGGCTGATAGGGTTCGATCTAAGATTGCGATCAGTTCCTGTCTGCGCGGGTGATCTTCCGGAAAATAATCCAATACGTCTACCAGAGCCATTACATACCAGCCCATACCGCGGGCCCAAAAATGTGGTGATAGACCTGTTTTTGGATCGGACCAGCGTTCCTTCTTTGATTCGTCCCAACCATGATACAAAAGCCCAGTTTTTGGATCACGGGCATTTTTTTCCATGTAAACAAATTGGTTTGCGATATCATCAAAAGCGGATGGAATATTCATAAGGCTAGCGTATTCAGCATAGAAGGGCTGGGCCATGTAAAGGCCATCTAACCACATCTGATAAGGATAAATCTTCTTATGCCAAAAACCGCCCTCGTGAGTACGTGGATGTTTTTGAAGTTGTGCATATAACCGATGGCATGCCTGAAGATATTTTTCTTTGCCTGTTACTTTATATAGCATTAATAGGGTTGTGCCGTTTTTGATATTGTCAATATTGAAGTCTTTGACATCATAATTTTTAATAGAATCAGGTATACTCAGGTAAGCATCCATGCGGGATTGCATATAGTTAAAATAATCTGCATTTCCTGTATTGCGCCATACCGCTGTTAAGCCTTCAAAAATAACCCCCATATCGTACGACCATTTTGGAAACTTGTCCGTCTTATTAAATAAAGAATCTGGATAGAGTTTTTCAAGTACTGTGTTGGCCATTTGTTCAGAAAGAGGTTTCTGTTGTCCAAATCCTGCGAATGGAATAAACATCGGCAGGACTAAAAAAAATAAAAATAACTTTCTCATCACATTCCTAATTTTTAATTGTTAAGGACTTTTCTGTACTTCCTGCAATAAATTGACTGACAACTTTAGCCGAGGAAGTATTGGATTTTGTTAGTCGTATATTGTCACTTTTATCGCCAGATACTTGGACATACAGCTCAGGAGCATCCAGTGCTTGGATATTGTCCAAATGTATGCCGCTGCTGTTTTCAATAATAATGAGAGGATTACTTTGCTGTGTTTTTAATACAATGTTTTTAAGATTGATTTGCGAAGCTTCAATGATTTCAATTCCTTTATTTGCCTGCAGTGTTGCATGCTCAATCCAGATATTCTGAATGTGCATTTCAGGAAGACCTCGGAAGAAAATACCTTTTGAAGCTCCCTTAGCTACAATATTTTTGATATAGAAATTCTTGAATTGTGGTGTCTCTTCTGTGACTGGAATGTTGACTGATTTTATCGCCGGTCTCTTTTCTCCAGCAAGCGGTACCGGATCTACAGCAGCATAATACATATCGAATAAAATCGCTTCACCAGGGATATCAACCATATTGATATTATTGATAAATATATTTTCAACAATTCCACCTCTGCCCCTTGTTGTTTTGAAACGAAGTCCAATGTCAGTACCAATAAATGAACAGTCTTCAACCCATATATTGCGAGCTCCGCCACTCATCTCACTGCCAATCACAAAGCCCCCATGAGCGTGATAAACAACACTGTTGCGGATAATGACATTTTCTGTTGGTTTACCCCGTTCTCGCCCCGCCTTATCGCGGCCGGACTTAATACAAATGCCGTCATCACCAACATCGAAAGTGCAATCTTCAATGAGGACGTTCTTACAAGATTCAACATCTAGACCATCCCCATTCTGGCCATACCAAGGGTTGCGGACAGATACTTTACGTAAGGTAAGGTCTTCACATAAAAGGGGATGTATATTCCAGGCTGGGGAGTTTTGGATTGTAACCCCTTCTATTAATACTTTTTTACAATTTGTAAATACCAAAAGATTGGGACGTAAAAAATCTTTAACATCTTTGAAGTCTTCGGCGGTCGTACCCGGACGGATTACGCCCGCCTTCTTTTGTTTTGAACCTCTAAGAGAACTTTCCGAGGGGTACCATATTGCTGCATCGCTATCGACTGTCCCGCCAGATGCTACAAGGTTTTTCCATTGAGAGCTTGTGAGTTTGCTTTTTTTGACCATCCGCCAAGCATCGCCGCTTCCATCAATAATACCATCACCTGTAATAGCAATATTGCTTAGATTTTTACCCGATATTGGGTTTTGATTCCGCCATGCTGGCTCTCCTTCCCAATTTGATTCAACAAGTTTGTACTGATCAAAATCCTTTGTAAATAGCAAGACTGCATCTCGTTTAAGGTGTAGATTTACATTACTCTGCATCTCAATAGGGCCTGTTAGCCAAATCCCTGCAGGGATCAATACCACGCCCCCACCACGCTCACTACACGTGCGTATGGCTTGGTTAATAGTCGCCGTATTCAGAAATTGACCATTTCCTTTGGCTCCATAATTACTAATATTTAAAGTGTCTTTTTTAAATTCGACCTGCTGTATAATTGGACGAGCCGGTTCTTGTGACATGCCAATCTGTGGCAGCATAAGAAGCAAACCGAGTGCGAATTGTAATGTACGGGAATAGTACCTTTTAAACGGAGTCATTTTTTTACATTTTGGTTTAAAAACGGTTATTTGCAAAAGCAATTGTACATTCTTTGTTCGTAACTTAGATGAAAAACTTATGCAATCGTTACCGGCCATCACTTACGCTATCGAATGAGAGATTTGGCGTCCAATCCTTGAAAATATGCTGAATAGTAAAGTTTTTTACTTCTCCATCAGTTAGGATATGACTCCATTTGACACGACTTTGTGACATGGAACCTGCTCCTTTACTGTTATATTCTGCAAAATAGGCTGTCTTTTCGTTCGATTCCTTTCCCCAGTTGTGCCACCCTTTGCTTTCTATAAATTCTGGTAGGTTACAATTCATGAAGATTACTTTGGCATAAGGCCGCCAAGGCCGACCTAAGTAGAAACTCTTTGTGTCTTTATTTCCAGTTACCTTGCAGTTGTTAAAAATATAGCCAAAGTCTGCTTGCTCTGGAGTTGCGGCGGCGGTAATATATCCGCTGTTTTTGCAATGTAGTTCGCAGTCCTCGAACCAAGCTGTGGACGCGCCAAATATAAAATCCACCGTTCCTTCGATATAGCATTGAAAATAAAACTGCCTCGCACCTTTCCCATAGGTATACAAGGTGTCTTGAAAACCCAAGAAGCGACAATGGAGAAACAGGTTGCAATCGCCTGCTATCCAGGCTGCAACAGCCTGCCCCACCGGGCCAGATACGTTCTCAAAAGAAAGGTTTATAGCTGTAAAGTCATCGCCATAACAATAGAATGTTGCAGAGCCAGAGGTACCCATTTCTTCGCCAAAACGATTTTTCTTTTGTGCGTAATCATCATGACTGATAACCGTTCGAAATTTATCTTCACCAATCAAGGTGACAAACTGCTTACTTCCCGGCACAATGATTTTTTCGCGATAGGTTCCATTTTTGATAAATATTTTAGTCTCCTTTTTTCGAAAATCAGGGACAGCATTGATGGCGTCTTGAACCGTGGTGAAATCTCCAGTACCATCCGCGGCCACGGTAAAGTCATAACTCTTTACGTCCACAGCAAAAAGAAAAAAAGGGATAAAAAAAAGAGAAAGTATAGTTGCTCGCATTCCAGATTGTTTAATTGGTCAATGAAATTACCAATATTAAAGCCTTCGTTAAAGAAAATCCCTCAAAATAAATGCGCAAACGTTATCGGTCACGTTTGCGGAAAGGTGTTAGATGCTAAATTGTTTAGACGAAAGATAATTGTATTGCATATAAAAAGCAATTTCTCTAAGTTTGTTCAACAAATTGCTCAACATGGATATCCAATCACTCTATCAGATTTATAAACAGTATCCGAATATTACAACAGATACACGTAAAATTGGAAAAGATAGTATCTTTTTCGCTTTAAAAGGGGCTAATTTCAATGGCAATACTTTCGCAGAAAACGCGATTGAAATGGGCGCCAAATATGTTGTTATTGACGAAGATATTTACCAAAAAGATGAAAGTTATATTCTTGTTGATGATGTTCTTAGTACATTGCAGCAGCTTGCGAATTATCACCGGCATCAATTGCATATTCCCATTATTGGCGTGACTGGTACGAATGGAAAAACTACAACCAAAGAGCTGTTATATGCGGTGGTTTCACAAAAGTTCAAGGCATATGCAACGAAAGGAAATTTAAATAACCACATTGGAGTTCCGTTAACTTTATTAGCAATAGACGATTCGATCGAACTGGCAATTATAGAAATGGGAGCAAATCATTTGAAAGAAATTGCTTTTTTATGTGGAATTGCCGAACCGACACATGGTTTGATTTCTAACGTTGGTAAAGCACATCTCGAGGGTTTTGGATCTTTTGAAGGTGTAAAGACAACCAAAGGCGAACTGTACGACTGGTTGCAGGACCATCAAGGTGTATTATTTTTGCAGGCGGATAATCCACATCTCAAGGAAATGGCTGCCGCCCGCCAGATAACCGATATTGTTACTTATGGTTTTTCGGAAAATAATCAGGTCATAGGGAAGCTTCTTAAAGCAAATCCTCTGTTGCAAATTGAATGGCAAAAGAAGGGTACGACCGACTCTTATGTAGTAAATACCCAATTAACAGGATCTTATAATACCGAAAATTTTCTAGCTGCTATTGCTGTAGGGTTGCATTTTGACATTTCTGCTGCTGCCATCAATCGGGGGATTGAAGGGTACACCCCAACGAACAATCGTTCTCAGGTGATGAAAACTGCACACAATACACTGATCTGCGATTATTATAATGCAAATGCAACGAGCATGTCCGCTGCACTAGATAATATCCGTATTATTGATGCGGATAAGAAAGCAATTGTATTGGGAGATATGTTCGAATTGGGAGAAGAATCTTTTGAAGAGCATAAAAAAATTGTCGAAAACGTAAGATCTATCCCAGCTGATCGTAAGATCTTTGTTGGAAAAGAGTTTTTTGTGCATCAATACAAGGGGGGAGAGTTTTATGAAACTACTGCCGAAGCAAAACAAGCCATCCGTGACACGCCAGTAATGAACAGCACGGTTTTACTGAAAGCCTCAAGGGGCATGGCGTTTGAAAATTTAGTCGAATTACTATAGTCTTTTTAGCTTTGTGTTATGCACAACTAGGGGATAAGTTTGGCGTGCGACCATATTGCGACCATGGTGCTCCCGCATTGAATGTACTTTAAAAGGTGGACTCAACGTGGACTCACGGTGGACTTACCGTGGTCGCATGGCGAAGATAGTAGGTGTTTACTGTGGCTTTGGTGCCGCTGAATACCAAATTACCCATCAGGCAAATTTGAGTAAAAAGGAAGTGCAAAACAAACAGTTTTGTCATGTAAGAATTAAATAATGAGTAAAATGAGCAAATTCGTTCTACGGAGAAATGATGCTCATTTGGAAAAACGTACCTTTGTTACATATAATGGATAAAAGACGTTTTTTTTTAGAAATAGCCTATTTTGGGCAGGCTTATCATGGTTGGCAGATTCAGAATAATGCAATTTCCGTGCAAGAAGTACTGAATAATGCGCTTGAAATCCTATTGCGGGAACCCATCGAAACAACTGGTGCTGGCCGCACAGATACCGGTGTTCATGCGAAACAATTGTATGCACATTTTGATGCTGTTCCTGTAGGCATTTTGCAAAAAGCAGATCGATTTATTCATTCACTTAACGCCTTATTGCCTTTTGATGTGGCAGTAAAGCGCTTGATTGAAGTGGGGCCTGAAGCGCATGCACGCTTTGATGCGACACAAAGATCATATGAGTACCATCTTCATTTTCATAAAGATCCTTTCCTATATCCCTATTCATGTTTTATGCGCGATCGCCCGGATGTAGAAAAGATGAATGAAGCGGCACAATTCTTACTGGGTAAGCAAGATTTCGAATGCTTTAGTAAGTCTCATACGCAGGTGTTTACAAATATTTGCGATATTCGTAGAGCAGAGTGGGTATGGCATAGTGAGCAACAATTGGTTTTTCACATTGCAGCAGATCGTTTTTTGCGTAATATGGTACGTGCTATTGTGGGCACATCGTTGGAAATTGGAATAAAAGGCAAGCCAATTTCGTTTATGCAGGAGGTAATTCATAGCAAGAACCGAGGGAAAGCTGGCGTTTCCGTGCCGGCACATGGCTTGTATTTAACAGAAGTAGCATATCCTTATTTATAGTATTTAATAGATATAGAATTTAACGTGAGTCAAGATAAAATAACTGGTAAAACCTACGATATCAATTTGGTAAAGCGCATGAGTCGCTATATGCGGCCGTATCATGTCACATTTTGGATATCGGTCGTTCTAACGATATTGTTAGCCGCTGTGGCGCCCGCTTTGCCCATGCTAATTCAGCACACACTGGATAACTATATCTTAAACTTCGATACAAGCGGATTATCTTTTATGTTGATAGCGATGTTGGCCCTGGTCATCCTACAGACTTTGATCCGTTATTATCATACCCTAATGACGAATACCCTTGGGCAGTCCGTAATTCGCGATATTCGAATTCAGGTATTTAATCACATCGTACAACTCAGGCTGAAATATTTTGATCGTACGGCATTGGGAAAATTGATTACACGTACCATCTCTGATCTGGAAACCCTTTCAAATATTTTTTCTGAAGGGTTGATCCAGATTATTGGTGATTTATTGCAGCTGGTTGTTATTCTGGTTGTCATGTTTTACTCCGACTGGAAACTGACATTGATTGTTTTAATTCCAATGCCTTTGATGGTGGGCGCGACTTATGTGTTTAAAGAGGCAATGAAGTCTGCTTTTATTGATGTGAGAAAATGGGTTTCCAACTTAAATACTTTTCTACAAGAACACATTACGGGAGTCGGTATTATCCAGTATTTTGCGCGCGAAAAGCAAGAAATGGATAAGTTTAAGGAGATTAATGCACAACATCGAAATGCACATATCCGGACGAATTGGTACTTCTCCATCTTTTTTCCTGTTTTGGAAATTATCATGGCAATTGCCTTGGGGTTATTGGTCTGGTTCGGTTCCAAGCAGATTATGGGGGATGTGATCTCTCCTGGTGTCGTGGTCGCTTTTATCATGTATATCAATATGATCTTTAGACCCATTCGGGAGCTTATAGATAAGTTTAATACCCTTCAAATGGGGATGGTGAGTGCTGAACGCATCTTTGAAGTCCTGGACACTGACGAAAAGACACCAAATTTAGGAACCTTGAAACCCCGTCATATCAACGGGGAAATTGTTTTTAAGCACGTTTGGTTTGCCTATAATGAAGAAAACTGGGTGCTGAAAGATGTGAACTTCAATGTCAATCCAGGGGAGACTTTGGCTTTAGTGGGAGCTACTGGTGCCGGAAAGTCTTCGACGATCAACATTTTGAGCCGGTTTTATGAAATTAATAAAGGTGAAATTCTGTTGGACGGCCGTAATATCCGCGATTATGACCTTGATTATTTGAGAAATACAATAGCAACGGTATTGCAGGATGTATTCCTTTTTTCGGATAGTGTTCTCAACAATATTACGCTCGGTGATCCAACGATTTCTAGGGAGCAGGTAATCGCAGCCGCGAAGGAAGTAGGAGCGCATAATTTTATTATGCGGCTGCCCGGGGGCTATGATTATGATGTGAAAGAACGGGGTGCAACTTTGTCTGCTGGACAGGCACAGTTGATTTCTTTTATACGGGCGCTGGTGCACGATCCCCGGATTCTTATCTTGGATGAAGCGACCTCTTCGGTGGATACCGAAACGGAAGAGCTAATCCAGCATGCAATTGACAATTTAATGAAGGGAAGAACATCAATTGTCATTGCTCACCGCTTGTCCACCATTCAGAAGGCGGACAAGATTATTGTGTTGGATAAAGGCGAAATAAAAGAAATCGGAACACATCAGGAATTGTTATCTTTTGATGGTTACTATAAGAAACTATACGACTTGCAATTTCATTCCGCAGGAATTTAATTAAGCAATAATACTCTCTTTAGGAATAGTTTCTTCATCTTCAATACGTGTATTTGCTTTAATTTCGGAACCCCGTCCTACAAGAACATTTGATCCAATTGAAACATTTGGTCCGATATTAACGAAATCTTCAATAATGGTATTACATTCGATAACAGCAGAGCCCGAGATAACGCAGTGGTCGCCTATCTGCACATCAGGGGCGACAGAAGCGCCAGGAAGGATAATGGTACCTTCTCCAATTTCTGCCCTCTTCGATACGAAAGCTTTCGGATGGATGAGCGTCTTGTAGTTCCATCCAGCATTTTCCGATACAATCCGTTGGCGAAGACCCGGATTTTTGACTGCAATAAAGAACTCTTCTTCCGTTTCTTTAACTTGATGATGAAGTTGAACCTCATAATCGAATACATCTTCAATGAGCAGCGATTTGTCGATAAGGCCACCAATATCAATCGAGAGGTCTTCTGCTACATCGACTGCAGTTTTTGCGTGGGCAGTTGCACCGTATATATATAACATGTTTTTTTTCGCAAAGATAAAGCTTTCTAAAAAGATGCTCTTTGGTATCCGGTAAAAAATTGCAACAAAATGTTGGTTTGATTGTTTTTCTATTTAAAGAGCTATAAAGTTGATTGTTTTTTCGGAAGCAATTATATTGCATATGAAGATCAATTTATCTAAGTTTGTTGCTGTACAAAAATTAAACTATGATTCAACGTATCCAAACTGTTTATTTGCTGATAGCAGGATTAGTCATATTTGGCTTGTTTCTATTTCCCTATGTTAATTATAGCGATTTAGTGGGGTTAGGGAAAAATGTAAAAGTAACTGGCGTGTATGGTGTGGCTGCAGGCCAGTCTGTACATGAAGGGGGATTTGGGTATATCCTTCAGACTGTAGCAACCGTTTTATTAGGAGGGCTTCCGATATTTACGATATTTAAGTTTAAAAAACGTAAAGTTCAACTTTTGCTTATCTGGGTAGAGATCGTGGCGATTATATTATTTGCAATATGGTTATATTCATCTGCAAGTACCCATTTAGCTACAGTAAGCCAATTTTTGGGTGCTGGAAATATCGGAGTAGGATTCTTTTTATTGCCAATTTCGATTATTTTCTGTGCGTTAGCCATGGGAGGCGTGCGAAAAGATGAAAAGTTAATCCGATCTGCGGATCGCTTACGGGCATAATTTTAAAATAATAATACAATAATTGTCAAAGCTACGGTTTTCGTGGCTTTTTTAAGTATATATGATATGAATGTTTTTGTTCGATATATGTCCATCTTCATACTTTTCCTTGGTGGCACAATAGTACATGCGCAGTCTGCAGATTCGTTGCTGGTTGTTGACGATATTCAGTTTGATGTCAAGGGGTATTATGTAGATGAATCTAAGAAAGAATTGGTGGTTAATCTATTTGCTATATCGTACAGTACTGATCCGAGGGAATATAAAATGAATACCTTTTCCACGCAAGTGTTGGATCAGAAAAAACAGTCCCATTTTTTTTCAAGGATCCAAATGGGCAATGTTTTAGTTAAGTTCGAGGATAGACAGAATTATCTGCATTATTTATTAGAAGAAGATAAGCCTGTGGATATACAGGTGGTTGTTAAGGATTGGAAGAAAACGGATAAGCCGCTTATGATCAAGCTGGTGTTAGAGAGCAGTACAGAAGAAGGCGAGTTTTTGGATGTTCCTATTCCATTAAAGAATTAGTTGATTGAGGTATCGTTTAAAAAAAAGCTTCGAAGTTATAACTTTGAAGCTTTTTTATTTGGTCAATATTATCGATTATATCGGATCTGCTGCCTGTCCATCATGCCCATCTGATCTTTCATCATTTTGATCTGGTCCGCCAATAATTTGTTTTTATCTGCTTTTTTCGCTTCTTGAAGAAGTTTTTCTGCTTCACGCTTATTGCGTTTTGCCATTGCTACCCCGGCTAGGCTTAATTTTGCTAAAGCAATATTATGGTCCATATGTAAACCCAGAGCCAATGCTTTCTTAAAATATTTTTCAGATTGCATGGGTGCACGTTGTGATTCGATCAGCCCAATCAGCATATTGTAGTAACCGTGCTGTTGTGGAATCAATTGCTTTTCGTAGTTGGTGATTTTTCCTAGCCATTTTTCTGCTGCGACCATATTTTGTTTACGCATATGCCATTGCGCAATCAGCATATATTCATGGAAAAATACAGTAACGAAGCCTAAAATCGTGACGAAAATACCTAATATTCCCCAGCCCCAGTTCCCAGTCCAGAATAAGGCAACTGTTCCGATAAGCAATGCACTGCAAATAATGATTCTAACGAGATTTGACATAAATCTTTGTTTAAAATATTTTTATTCAATTTAATCTTGCAAATATCCGTTAATTTCACCGTTTAAGCAACTTGTTCAGGTGGTTATTTTGTAAAAATGTATTTTTATAGAAGTCAGCGGCCCTTAAACTAGTTTCGCATATCGAAAGAGAAAGGAGGGGGGCGGATAAATTTGCCTTTGTATTGAACTTTATCTATGTTTGAATTATGGAAAAGCAATATGATGATTCTTGGGCGCCTGTGTTAAAGCCGTTGTTCGCCCAACCCTATATGAAACAGTTGTCTACTTTTGTACAAGGGGAGCGTCGACAAAAGAAAGTGTTTCCACCGGCAGGTCTTGTCATGAATGCTTTTAAACTCACACCACTGGATCAAGTGAAAGTTGTCATTTTAGGACAGGATCCTTACCATAATGACGGACAGGCGCATGGTCTATCTTTTTCTGTTCCGGAAGGAATTGCGGTGCCGCCGTCCTTAAAAAATATTTTCAAGGAATTGCAAGATGACATACCTGGTTTTGTTGAGCCACAATCTGGCAATTTGACTTCTTGGGCCAAACAAGGAGTGCTGCTATTGAATGCGACATTGACCGTAGAAGCACATCGCGCAGCATCCCATCAAAAGAAAGGTTGGGAGATTTTTACAGACAGCATTATTCACGCCATTTCGGAGCATTGCGATCACGTAGTATTTCTATTATGGGGAAGTTATGCCCAAAAGAAAAATGTGCTTATTGATGCGAAAAAACACCTTATCCTAACGGCGGTACACCCCTCACCCTTATCTGTTTATCGCGGTTTTTTTGGCAGCAAACACTTTTCAAAAGCAAACCAATACTTGGTTGCGCAGGGTAAAACTCCAATTGATTGGCGCCTGGTTTAAATTTTGCGAGAAGTTTATTATACCATCGCCGGCGTTCGCCGGAAAGAGTAAATGTTCTCTAAAGGTAAGCTGCCGGTAAAGATGTTTTTGATAGAGACTAGGTGTATTTGCCTAATAATTCATATACCACTTAATATTCCAAAGGAATAATAGGCTCTTTTTTGCTTGTAGACATAATCATCATGGTTTGGAATGTCTTTACAAAAGGTATTTTGGATATTTTTTCCATAATAACACCTTCGTAAGCTTTGATATCTTTCACGTAAACTTTGAGAATGAAATCGCAATTTCCTGTAACGTGGTGGCACTCGGTTACTTCAGGTATCATTTTTACTGCGGCAACAAATTCCGGTATCGCATTGTGCGTATGGAAGTCGAGTGAAATTTGGATGAACGATTTGATTCCAAGACCTAGCTTCTCTTCGTCTACAAATGCATGATAACTTTTGATGAAGCCTGAATTTTCCAGCTTTCGCACACGTTCTAATGTTGGAGCGGGAGAAAGTCCAATGCTGGAAGCGAGCTGCAAATTAGTTATACGACCATTCTCTTGTAATAGTTTAAGAATTTTTAAATCTGTTTTGTCCGGTGCAAAGGGCATATCTTAAGTCTTAATAATCAATACTATTTGTAAATATACAAAATTAAATTTGGAAATTTAAAAATATACGAAATTATTGACGATTAATAGATTTTAGCTATATCATTGATGTGTATTTATAGCTTTAATTGATGAAAAATCATTTGACTGTCATAATCGTTTGAAATGTGTTCATTTTAATTAAATAGAGTGACAAATATCATTTTTTATTAAAAATACCAGCGTATAGCCGTATAAAATGCTGTTTTATTGGCTTTGAAATTGTAACTTTGCAGTTCGATAGGTGGGGAGGTGAAGCCCTCCCAAATTAGTTAAACCGTGAGAGCGCAATATGAGTACTAAAGACGACGATTTGTTAAAAGAGCTAGAGCTCGAAGAATATAAATACGGGTTCACGACAGATATCGAAATGGAAATTGCAGCCAAAGGCCTTAGTGAGGATACGGTGCGTTTTATTTCGGCAAAAAAGAATGAGCCTGAATGGTTATTGGAGTGGCGATTAAAAGCTTTCCGTCATTTTTTGACGTTGAAAATGCCTACTTGGCAGAACTTTAAAGCTCCTGAAATTGATTTTCAAGAGATTTCTTACTACGCCGCTCCTAAAGCAAAACCACAGCTGAATTCAATAGATGAAGTTGATCCTGAGTTGATTGCTACTTTTGAAAAATTAGGGATTCCTTTGGACGAGCAGAAAATATTAGCTGGTGTTGTTGCCGTAGATGCTGTCTTTGACTCCGTTTCCGTCAAAACAACATTTCGTGAGAAGTTAAAAGAACAAGGGGTCATCTTTTGTTCGTTTGGTGAAGCTGTGCAAGAGCATCCAGAGTTGGTGAAAAAATATTTAGGCACAGTTGTCCCGCAGACCGATAATATCTATGCGGCCTTGAATTCTGCTGTTTTCTCCGATGGTTCATTTGTTTATGTCCCAAAAGGAGTGAGATGTCCGATGGAATTATCGACCTATTTCCGTATCAATGCACAAAATACGGGACAATTTGAGCGTACGTTGATCGTTGCAGATGAAGGAGCTTATGTGTCTTATTTGGAGGGGTGTACAGCGCCTATGCGTGATGAAAATCAACTGCATGCTGCGGTCGTTGAACTGATTGCAGAACGCGATGCCGAGATTAAATATTCAACAGTACAGAACTGGTATCCTGGTGATAAAGATGGAAAAGGCGGGATTTATAATTTTGTGACTAAACGTGGAATCTGTAAAGGGGACAACAGTAAAATTTCCTGGACTCAGGTGGAAACTGGTTCTGCAATTACATGGAAATATCCGGGGGTGATTTTAAAAGGTAATAATTCGATTGGCGAATTTTACTCTGTGGCCATGACGCGCAATTATCAGGTGGCCGATACAGGTACGAAAATGATTCATTTGGGTAAGAACACAAAATCTAAAATTGTCTCTAAAGGTATCTCTGCCGGTAAGAGCCACAACAGTTATAGAGGTTTGGTAAAGATCGGGCCGAATGCAGACAACTCGCGTAATTTTACACAATGTGATTCCTTATTGATTGGTGATAAATGCGGAGCGCATACGTTCCCTTATATCGAAAATAGAAATAAGACGGCTAAGTTAGAGCATGAAGCGACTACTTCTAAAATTGGTGAAGACCAAGTATTCTATTTGAATCAGCGTGGTATAGATTCAGAAAAAGCTGTTGGTCTAATTGTCAATGGTTATGCGAAGGAAGTATTAAATCAGTTGCCGATGGAGTTTGCGGTAGAGGCTCAGAAATTATTGGCAATTTCATTAGAAGGTTCAGTAGGATAGATAAAAAATCATTGGAAATGTAGTTTTATAACACTGCATTGCACCATACTCAATACGAATAAAATGTTAAGCATTAAAAATTTACATGCGTCTGTAGAAGACAAACAAATATTAAAAGGGTTAAACCTAGAAGTAAAAGCGGGAGAAATTCACGCGATTATGGGGCCTAATGGTGCTGGTAAAAGTACTTTGGGCAATGTATTGGCGGGACGTGAATCGTATGAAGTAAGTGAAGGCTCGGCATTATTGGATGGTATAGATTTATTGGATCTTTCACCCGAGGATCGTGCACGTGAAGGGCTGTTCTTGGCTTTTCAATACCCTATTGAAATTCCGGGTGTATCGAATATCAATTTCTTGAAAACAGCTGTAAATGATATCCGCGAATACAAAGGGCTTCCTCCTATGGAAGCAAAGGAATTTTTACAGCTGGTTAAAGACAAGCAAAAATTAGTAGAGTTTTCAGCTAATTTAGCTAACCGTTCTTTAAACGAAGGGTTTTCCGGCGGTGAGAAAAAGCGTAACGAGATTTTTCAATTGGCCATGTTAAATCCAAAATTGTCTATTTTGGATGAGACCGATTCTGGTTTGGATATCGATGCACTTCGTATCGTTGCAAATGGGGTGAATCAATTGCGCTCCAAAGACAATGCTTTCATTGTTATTACACACTACCAACGTTTGTTGGATTATATCGTTCCAGATTTTGTTCACGTACTGTATAATGGGCGCATTGTGAAATCAGGACCTAAAGAATTGGCTTTGGAACTTGAAGAAAAAGGATACGATTGGTTAAAAGAATATGATGCACAAAACGCCTAATCTTTTACCTGAATTATTAGGATTAGAAGAGAATTTTGGCGATTTGATTAAAATATAACATGAGTACATTAGTTTCAGAATCATTACTTCAACAAGTGTTGGGAGCATACAAGGAGCAAGGCGTTTCGGACGAACCTTCGTTTTTTGTACAAGCCCGTCAACTTGCATTCGAACGTTTCGAAGCAGCAGGCTTTCCCACCGTTAAGAATGAAGAATGGAAATATACAAACATCCACAGTATTATCAATAAGACCTATGCGCTTGATGTTGATGTGGATATCGAAGGCTTAGATTTTGGTGCTGGTGAGATCCCTAAGCTGGATGCCTATCGCATTATCTTGGTAAATGGCCAATATGTATTGGCAGTAAGCGAACTAGAAAGTGTGAAAGGACTTTCGGTTGTTCCTATGGATGAAGCCGTGTCGGACCCTGCTTTTGAAGCGCATTTTGCCAAATATGCCGATAAGTCAGACAATATTATGGTTGCGTTAAATACCGCTGCTTTCACGAATGGTGTTTTTATCCATGTAAAGAAAGGCGCCATAATTGATAAACCAATTCAGATTATTCATGTCGCAACAGGCAAGGAGGATTTCTTTGCACAAACGCGTAATTTGATTGTTGTCGAACCAAATGCAGAGCTAGAGTTGATCGAAAGCTTCATCACTGCAGAAGGTACTGCAAATAACGTTCAAAACAAGGTTTCTGAGATTATCGTCAAAGAGAATGCAAAGATGCAGCATTATTATTTGCAACTCGCTGGATCTGTAAGCCGGTACTTTAATCATACAGAAGTACACCAAGAAAAATATAGCCTTTATAATAATTACAATTGTAATTTCCCCGGAGCACCATTTATTCGTAACAATATCAATGTACGTTTGGATGCAGAAAATGTGGAAAGCCATTTATATGGCATTAACTTAACTGCTGGAGATCAATTGGTCGATAATCATACCGTTGTAGATCATCTTAAGCCGCACTGCGAGTCTTACGAATGGTATAAGAATATTACGCAGGATAAATCCGTTGCGGTTTTCAATGGGAAAATTTTTGTTCGCGAAGATGCTCAAAAAACCAATGCTTTTCAACAAAACAATAACATGTTGATGTCAGATAATTCAGCGGTGTACACTAAACCACAATTGGAGATCTTTGCAGATGACGTAAAATGTTCGCATGGATGTACGATTGGTCAGTTTGACAACGAAGCACTTTTTTATCTAAGAGCAAGAGGTATTGGTGAAGAATCTGCGCGTATCCTGTTGGTTCATGCCTTTGCATTTGATGTAACCACACGTTTCTCTAACGAAGTTGTTCGGAAATATGTTGAAGAGCTTGTAGAGGAAAGCCTGAGAACAAATTAAATCCATATTGGATTATATCGCTTTTAAAATATGGCGTTTACTAATGAAGTAGACGCCATGTTTTTTCTATGCGACCGATGGAATCATAGTCATTATATCAATAGACATTTTTCTTTTTGTTGCTCTTAGTTGGATGGAAGAGCTTCTAATTGTATTGGGAAGAAATGCCCGAAAGATGTTGTACATCGCGGGGTATATATGGTAGGATGCATGGGAACCAAATTCGCCCTTCTCACGGTGTTACAACGGATCTTAGTCGGAGCTTTAACGTTAGTTGTTCGCTTGTAACCGAAGAAGCACCGAGCAAGTACCGAAGAAGCACCGAGGAAGTGTAGAACCTGATCCCCTTTAGGTCTTTCTTCCCTAAATAGAATCATAATTGAAATTTATACTTTCTTTGGTATCTGGTCGAAGTTGTGCTAATACTTCTTTCGTAAATTTTAAACTCAAATTTGGCAAGGAGAGAAACGATAAAGCGTTACCGGATGTAAATAGAAGGGAAAGGAGACTATTATTAAATGCAAAAAGCTTCCAAATTTTGGAAGCTTTTTTAGAGCGAAAGACGAGATTCGAACTCGCGACCCCAACCTTGGCAAGGTTGTGCTCTACCAACTGAGCTACTTTCGCGTTGATGCTACAAAAATAACGCATTCATTCGTATTCTGCAAGAGAAAAAGCAAAAATGTTAACTTAAATCGATCGCATCAACGCAATTAATTCCATCTATTGCAGCGGAAATGATACCTCCGGCATAACCAGCACCCTCACCACACGGATAAAGTCCCTTGACCTGAGGATGTTGTAAATCTTCTTTATTTCTAGGAATACGGATCGGTGAAGACGTACGGGATTCGACCCCAACTAAAATAGCTTCATTGGTGTAATAACCTTTCATCTTTTTGCCAAAGATAGGCAAGGCACCTTGTAATGCTTTGTGAACAAAAGACGGCAATACTTCGGTTAGGTCTGCAGAGGCTGTTCCGGGTTTGTAAGAATTCTCTGGTAGGTCGAAAGACACTCGTCCTTCGACGAAATCAACCATGCGTTGTGCTGGAGCGACCAGATTCCCACCGCCTATCGAAAAAGCTTTTCGTTCAATCTCCTTCTGAAAATTGAGTAATGCAAACGGATCCGTTTGTGCGTCGGCAACATCCGCTAGGTTTATCTGGATAACAGTGCCTGAATTAGCGTGCGGGTTATTTCGTTTAGATGGTGACCATCCATTGACAACAATTTCGTTTAAATCAGTTGCACAGGGAGCAATGACCCCTCCAGGGCACATGCAGAAAGAAAATACACCACGATCATTAACCTGTTCCACCAAGCTGTAATAGGCGGGCGGCAAATGCTCGCTTCTAACCTGACAGTGGTACTGTGCCTGATCAATAATTGTCTGTGGATGCTCGATGCGCACTCCTAAAGCAAATGGTTTTGCTTCAATCAGCCAATTATTACGGTAGAAAAGCTCGAAAATATCGCGAGCAGAGTGCCCTGTCGCTACGATAACGTGATTGGCTTTGATGTGTTCGCCACTGGCTAACTTGACGCCACGAACTTGCCCAAAAGATTCTAAAATGTCGTCCACGCGCTGGTCAAAGTGAAATTCACCACCAAACTCAAGGATACTGTCGCGCATGGCTTCAATAATATGCGGTAGTTTGTTTGTGCCAATGTGTGGTCGGGCATTGACCAGAATATCTGTGGTGGCACCATGAGAGACGAAAAGCTTAAGCACTTTGTCTACATCCCCCCTTTTATTGGAACGTGTATATAGTTTTCCATCCGAGTATGTCCCTGCGCCACCTTCACCAAAGCAGTAATTCGATTCGGGATTCACAATGCCTTCACGGTTCAGCTTCGCAAGATCACGTCTACGGTCCTGTACTTTCTTACCACGCTCAATGACAATTGGTTTGAGGCCACGTTCGATGCAACGGATCGCAGCAAATATACCAGCAGGCCCTGCGCCTACAATGATAACCGATTTTCCATCTTTGACCGACTTGAAATTATTTTCGTAGATTTCAGGGATAGGCAGTTCATCGATGTAGTAAATAATGCGGGTCCGGTAGACTACCTGCCTACTGCGGGCATCAATTGAACGTTTTCTGATTTTGTATCCTTTGATTTGCTGGGGTTGAACGCGTAGGGTTTTTATACCTTGTTGTAGAATATAGTGTTCATCCTCCATTTTTTCAGGTGGTATCGCAATTTCGATTTCTTTTTGCATAGTATAAGGGGCTGGGTTTTTATCCCAAAACCGATACAAAGTTAATGAATATTGACTATTTGAAGATTTGGAAATAAAAATATTCTTATCTTAGTAAGAGCTTGGTATATGCTTTGATAGTGTAACCGTATAATTTGAATAGTATTTAATTCTTTGAACAATGAAAATTAAAAGATTTTTGGTCGCCCTATGTGGTTTATTTGCATTAGTATCCTTAAACTCCTGCGGCTATAATACAATGGTCTCGCAGGATGAGAATGTTAAAGGAAAATGGGCGCAAGTTGAAAATGCGTATCAACGTCGTGCGGATCTTGTTCCGAATTTGGTCAATACCGTAAAAGGGGCAGCAAAGCATGAAGAAAGTACCTTGACCGCAGTTGTCGAGGCAAGAGCTAAAGCAACCTCTGTAACGATTAATGCTGATGATCTGTCTGAAGAAAATATCGCTAAATTTCAAAAAGTTCAAGACGAGTTCAGTGGCTCATTGAGTCGCCTTTTGGCTTCTGTTGAAGCTTATCCTGACTTGAAGGCGAACCAAAACTTTTTGGAACTTCAAGCGCAATTAGAAGGTACTGAAAATCGTATTTCGACAGAACGTAGAGCCTATAATGAAGCTGTACAGCAATATAACACAACAGTACGTAGCTTTCCCAACAATTTAATGGCCGGCATGTTTGGATTTAAGGCAAAAGGTACATTTACTGCTGCCCCAGGTTCGGATAAAGCACCAACGGTATCATTCTAAGCAAATTGACAGCAATGAATGGGATGATGGATGATGCGGCTTTCGTAGAAGCTCATCATCCATTTTTTTTCGTTTTTTAATTAAGAAATATTTTTTGGACATTGATCAACCCTTTGGTGACTCGTCAAAGAATACACATATATATATAGATTATGGCTTTAAATTCTGAAGAACAAGACAAAATCGTCCACGCCATTAATGTGGCCGAAAATGAGACTTCCGGTGAAATTCGTGTGGTAGTAGAAAATCATTGCCCCGATGAGGTACATGATCGCGCAACTTATTATTTTTCCAAATTAGGCATGCATAAAACAGTATTGAAAAACGGTGTCCTTATTTATATCGCGTTGGAAGATCACAAGTTTTCCATTATTGGAGATAAAGGAATCCACCAGCGCGTGGAAAGTGATTTTTGGAACAGTACCAAAGATCTGATGGTGGCTGAGTTTAGGGAGGATCGTATTGTTGAGGGCTTGGTTAGAGGGATCGAACATGCGGGCAAACAGTTGGCAAAATTCTTCCCCCGAGAGCATGATGATATCAATGAACTGCCCAATGATGTCGTGTTTGGGGATCGTTAATCGTCAATTAGCAGGCAACAGCAACGCAGCTACTGCTTGTGGAATAAATGAATAAATATAAATAGCCGCGAAACTTCGAGGTTTACCGATTGCCTATAGAAGCACGAAGAATTGCTTAAGGCGGACAAAAAAATAATAGGATGAAATTTGTATTGAAATTATTTTCCCTTATTCGAATACCTGCTATGGCAATATTGCTTTGCACGTTGTCGATAGCCTCAGTATTGGGCCAAGATTTCCCAGAAGCATCAAACAGACTTGTCAATGATTATACCAATACGTTGACAGCGAATCAAAAGCAATTACTGGAACAAAAGCTACTGGCCTTTGAGGATTCTACATCCACGCAAATCGCGGTAGTTATGATGAATTCTACGGGAGGCTATGATATTTCTGATTACGCAGTACAATTAGCGAAGAAATGGGGAATTGGCAATAAAAAATATAACAACGGTATTTTATTGTTGGTCGCACTTGGGGATCGCGCAGTGACCATTCAGACTGGATATGGGATAGAGGGAGCTGTTCCCGACGCGATTGCCTATCGCATTATCGAGAATGATATTAAGCCTGCATTTCGTCAAAGAGATTATTACAAGGGAGTGGATGACGCGACCAGTTCCTTAATATCCTATACCAAGGGTGAATACAAAGCTGATCCAAAGCAACCAAAAGGAAAGGGCTCGGGATCTGTTATGTTTGTGATCATTATTGTGATTATCTTGATCGTTATTTTCTCGAATCGCGGCGGCGGTGGTGGCGGTGGCCGGCGTGTCATGAATGGGCGCGGTGCTTCTGATGTGTTTTGGTGGACATTGCTGAGTGGCCTTGGCGGCGGTGGCGGGCGAAGTGGTGGCGGCGGATTCGGTGGTGGATCGGGCGGTGGATTTGGCGGTTTCGGCGGTGGTGATTTTGGTGGTGGCGGTGCATCTGGCCGTTGGTAACATCTTTGCTAAAAAATGTTAAATAGCGCTTCCATGAACTGGAAATGTTTTACATTTATGTGGAGTATATAATTATGAAAAAGAGAATATTAATGGGTTTAAGCTTTTTACCAGCCTTATTAATGGCGCAAGAAAGCTACACCGTGACAGGGAAAGTAAATGCTACGTCGGACAAAGCGAAGGTGTTTATGCAATACATTACCAATGCAACCCGGCAGACAGATTCTGCGATGGTCGTAAAAGGTGAGTTTAAGTTCAATGGGCAGGTGGCCTCACCAACCAAAGGTATGATGATCTATTCACCAGAAGGCTTATCTTTCGCTGAACTTAGAAATAGTCAAAAGCAGCCTGAAACGGCACAGCTATATCTTTCTAAGGGAGTTATCAAAGTCGATGCAACCAAAGGGTTTAAAGATGCAACTATTTCGGGTACAACGCTTAACGACGATCTTATGCAGTATAAGGCTTTTGTAAAACCTTATTCGGACGCATTCGAAGCGTTGAATCAACAATATTACGCTGCTTCTGATACTCAAAAACAGGATCCTAGTTTCATCGAAGGTTTGCAAAAGCAAGCTGGTGAGATTTCTGAAAAAATGGAAAAATCAGATGCAGAATTTATAAACAAAAATCCGAAGAGCTGGTATACATTGGATTTATTGTCTGACAATCTCAATGGAGAGAATGTTACTGAATATGTAACTTCTTTCGAGAAATTGTCTCCTGAATTGAAAAGTTCCGAAAAAGGGAAGGAGTTGGCTGATCGCATTCAGAAATTGAAAGCCGTGGCTGTTGGTGCAATAGCACCGGACTTTACGTTGCCGGATACCACAGGAAAAAATATTTCCTTATCATCTTTAAGAGGTAAATATGTCTTGTTGGACTTTTGGGCGAGCTGGTGCGGTCCTTGCCGTCACGAGAACCCGAACGTGGTCGCAGCCTTCAATAAGTTTAAAGATAAAGGGTTTACGGTATTTGGTGTATCTTTAGATAATCCTGGTAAAAAGGATGCATGGGTGAAAGCCATCCATGATGATAATTTACAGCAATGGCCACATGTTTCAGACTTACAGGGCTGGAAATCTGCTCCGGTCAAATTATATGAAGTGCGAGGTATTCCACAAAACTTTCTGATCGATCCGTCGGGCAAAATTGTCGCATCAAATCTAAGAGGTGAAGCTTTGGAAGCGAAGCTGGCTGAATTGCTGAAATAACTCAATTCGTTTTCGGCTGCCATTAGGCCTTTAATAGCCCCTAATTGTTAAAATCATGTGATATGAGGATGCAATTAGGGGTTTCTTCTTAAGGGACCAAAAAAAATTATAATAATGAATAAAATAGTATTTCTGAGTATATTTTTGTGGAGTGTGATTGCCTCGTGTAGTGGTGATGAAGATAAGGGTATTCCTGTTGTGAACTTAGAAGCACTTCATGCCATTCCCCTGGATCATTCTATTGATCAATTGGCGAAGGACACTACCTTTATTGACGTTACGCTTCCGCCAAATGCCAGAATCGATCAGCTCTCCCAAAAAGAACTGGGAAAACTAAAAGCTGCTGCCTATCGCTTTTATCAGCATGTCACCTTAGAAGATAATCAATATCGCGTTAACCTTAAAAGCCCTGAGGTTTTACACTTATCTGATCAGGTGGTTAGAGCCTATGAACAGGCTATCAGTAATACGAATCATTTCGCTGACTCGATGGCAAAAGCAGGTCAGGCAATACAATTGCCCCCTGTGTCAGAGCAATACCTAAATAATTTGCTTAAGTAGTAATTTTTATGAGATCGTGTGCTATAGTTCGTTTTGTGCTAATAAAGCGAAGAGTTTAAAAGTCAAGTAAGTTTCCTTTATAGCTGCAATAGTGTTTTGGGGAGATCTGTATAAAGTCAAAAAAAAACGTGGCTGTCCAAAAGGTTGGACAAGCCACATTTTTTTATATGAAGTTGAGACTAAACGATATCTTTTACAGCGAAAGGATCTCGATGATACGAAGCAAATCTTCGTTCATTTTTACATGGTGTTTAATGGCGCTTTTAAAAGGAGTAAATCTTACCTCACTGCAGATTAGTCCGGCCATTTCACCTCTGCGGCCTTGTAGTAAAGCCTCTACGGCAGCTACGCCAAGCCTGCTTGCTAAGACACGATCCATACATGTCGGACTTCCACCACGTTGAATATGTCCTAAAATAGAAAGCCTAACATCGTAATGTGGGAAATTTTCCTTGATTTTTTCTGATACAACCATACCCCCTTCTTTATCACCTTCAGCAACGATAATGATACGGGATGATTTATTTTTACGCGTCTTGTCGAGCCTTTTCATGATTGCGTCATAGTCCACTTCAAACTCAGGAACCAAGACTGCTTCTGCGCCGGTACTGATTCCTGAACGGACGGCAATAAGACCTGAATCGCGTCCCATTACTTCTATCACAAATAGCCTATCGTGAGACTCGGCAGTATCGCGAATTTTGTCTACAGCTTGGATAACAGTATTAATGGCTGTATCATAGCCAATAGTAAAGTCTGTGCCGGCCAAATCGTTGTCGATTGTACCTGGAAGGCCAATAATAGGAAAATCGAATTCTTCAATAAATTTGGATGCGCCCGTAAATGTACCATCCCCGCCGATAACCACCATGGCATCAATACCGTGGCTGCGTAAGTTTTCATAAGCCTGTTTACGTCCTTCTATCGTTTTAAAGGCTTCGCTACGGGCAGTTTTAAGGATAGTGCCGCCACGTTGTATGATATTCGCTACAGATTTGGCATCCATAGGGACAATCTCTCCATTAACAAGACCATCATAACCTCTTCTTACACCAAATACTTCAAGATTATTGTAGATTCCCGCCCTAACAACAGCGCGGATACCAGCATTCATTCCTGGAGCATCTCCTCCAGATGTCAGAACAGCAATTTTTTTAATGTTACTCATACGTACTCAAACTTAGCTTTTTTCAAGCGTATATACAATTATATTTCCTTTATTAGCTATCGCCAATAATGCTATTGGCAACTGGTAATGGCTTTTTTACTCCACTTTATTTCAGGTTAAGCTAAAGATAATGCAAACTTAATAATTACCTATATTGTTCATGTATGCTATTCTTGTCGAATGTCTCCAATCGTATACGGACTATTTCTTTGCCTTAAAAGCGTCAATTCCACTCTGAAGGAAAGCAATATATTCTGTAACGTTATAGTTTGCACCTGTTTTCGGGACCAATACGGTTCCGGATGAATCGACGATCACGTATAGTGGTTGCGAATTGCTGTCGAAAGTCGAGGCTTGGAAATCACTGTTTTTATTTCCTATCGTTTTTATCTTTTTCCCACTGTATTTTGAAATAAACTGCTCACTTTCCGGTAATTTGGTTTTGTCATCGACAAATAATTCAGCCATAATAAACTCTTCCTTCAATAGTTTGGCAACTGCGGGATCAGTCCATACATTGGCTTCCATTTTCCGGCAATTGACACAATTCCAGCCTGTGAAATCAATGAGTACCGGCTTATTTTGCTCTTTTGAAGCTGCTAGAGCTTCCTCATAATCGTAATAAGGATCAAATCCTTTTGGCGTGCCCCGTTCATGAAAGATTTCAGCGTATTTTTTGACCTTACCATCGCTATGCGCTGGTGAACCGCCTACTCCAGTAGACAGGTCAAAATCCTGAGTTGCTGTAGGGGGAAGGAATGCCGAAATGGACTTCAATGGCGCACCCCATAATCCGGGTACCATATAAATGACGAATGCGAATACAATGACAGCCAAGATAGTTCTCGGTACAGAAAGAAATTTTAGTTCACTGTCGTGGGAAAACTTAATTTTTCCAATAAGATATAATCCCATCAGGCCAAAGATAGCAATCCATAGTGATAAGAATATTTCTCTATCTAGCCAATTCCAATGGTAAGCCAGATCTACATTTGAAAGGAACTTTAATGCTAGTGCGAGTTCTAAGAAGCCGAGTACGACCTTTACCGAATTTAGCCACCCGCCCGATTTGGGGAGGGATTTTAGCATCGATGGGAACATCGCAAATAAACCAAAAGGAATGGCAAGCGCTATGGAGAAACCGAGCATACCGATTGCGGGAGCTAGGCGCTCTCCTTTTGAGGCAGCTTCTACCAATAACGTTCCAATAATGGGGCCGGTACAGGAGAACGATACCAGCGAAAGGCTAAAGGCCATAAAGAAGAGGCCTATTAGGCCGCCTTTATCGGATTTGGCATCCATTTTATTGACGAAAGAGCTCGGTAAAGTGATCTCAAAGGCACCAAAAAAAGACGCGGCAAAAACAACCAATAACAGGAAGAATAAGAAATTAAATATCCCATCTGTTGATAAAGCATTTAACGCGTCGGAACCGAAGGAAATGGTGATGACCATTCCTAAAGCGACATAGATGACAATGATGAAGAGGCCATAAAGTAGTGCCTTGCTGATACCGCTAGTCCGACTTCCTGCTTGTTTCGTAAAATAACTCACCGTTAGGGGCAACATTGGAAATATACAGGGCATAAGTAGTGCTGCAAAACCACCTACTAATCCGGCAATAAATATGCTCCAAAGTGATTTCTTTCCCGTTTCTGGATTGCCTGAGGAGGCGTTTATTTTAGCTGGAGCGGTTTTACTGCTATCCTGGCTAACCGTCGTGTCGGGTGAGGCTGTAAAATTAAGGTCTTCCGGTACTGCTTCAACTGCATTAGATGTGTCCGGTGATGATTCAAATTGAAGTCCTTCTGTACTCGCTAAGCTATCTTGTGTCGATGCAAGCGTCGCTGTTGTTAACGAAAGACTGAAAAAAGCAATCAGAAGTAAAATGAATGTATTTTTTAACATGCGTATGTATTTCAGATGTTAGGTTCAAAAATAAAAAAAGGCGATGAGAATCGCCTTATTAATTTATCCGTATAGAATCATTTTTACTATTTGATTGTCACAGCAAAAGCATATTCATCTGGAGGAAGACATTGTGAAGCATCACATGCTTGCCACTCGACTGTACCTTTAACTGTTGCAGTACCTTTGTTTAACGTTACTTTTTGTTGAAATATCACTTCATTTGTAAAGTAACCTACATCCATTTTAAATACGTCTTCATGTTTCACTTTTGGTTTTGGCTCAGCAGTTTTACCAACCACGGTATAATCAGCCGCTTTAGCAAAGGTGAAAGAAGTTGGGATAGGTCCACCATCTTTTATATTTTGTGAATAAATGTGCCATCCATTTTGGATGGTTGCTTTTACATATACGACAGCTTCTTTGTTATTTAACTTTTTGCTGGCCACTGTCCATTTTACTGGTTTGTGAATTTGAGCGAATGCTCCCGTAACTGCAAACATCACTGCAGTCATTAACAGTATTAATTTTTTCATCAGACTTTAATTTGTTCTTTCTTTTTCCGCTACAATTATTGCAGTGTGTTATTTTTATTAGATACGCTGGGTGAATAAAGGTTTAATCACGCTTTTGACAAAGTTAGAACAAAGCTTTGATATTTCTAAAAATGGGTTCTGCTTTTTTTTGTAAAGATCAAGAGATAAGATGCGTAATCTCTTTGATATCAAATTCTTGTAATCGGTTATCTAATAAAATCTTTAGTTTACCTTCGGCAGATACCTGCTGAATAATGCCCGTTTGCTTGGTGCCTGCGATTAAAAATGGTTTTTCTTCGCCTTTCCAGAATAATAATTCGTTGTATTTGTTTAGCTGATAGTGGGATCCCTTGTGAAAGAGGTTCAAATATTCCAGTTGTATCCTTTGATACAGCTCATTCGCTAAATCCTTTATGTCGTAATCGGTTTGATCGGTTAGGCATGCTAAAGAGGTTATTGTTGACGTTGTGTCAAAATTAGTTTGATTGATATTTATACCGATTCCTATGATAGCGCTATTGATATTATGGCCTTTTAATGTATTTTCTATTAAAATACCGGCTATTTTCTTTGAATTGACGTAGATATCATTGGGCCATTTTACGGCAACAGGCTGCTCAACTTTGGTTTTCAACCAGTTGGCGGTGGCAATGGCGATGGTAGCCGAAAGAGAGAATTGTTGCGCTATTGGTAAGAAATAGGGCCTCAAAAGGACAGATGTCGTGAGATTTTTCCCCGGTTCACTTATCCATGAGCTTCCTCGCTGGCCTTTACCTTGGAACTGTTCTTCTGCTAAAATGGCAGTCCCTTCCGCTAGTGGCTTGAATTTTGACAATAATTCCCTGAGATAATCGTTTGTAGAGGCGACTTTGTCAAGATATATTGTATTTTGGCCGATGATAAGTCCCGAAATATTGTTATTTTGCAAACTGAAAGTATTAAATAAATATTAAGTCAAAACTATCATATTTTTTAATGAGTAAAAATAAAAGTACAGAATTGTCCCAACGTCTATCAGAAATTATCGTTTACGGTATGCAAGAAAAGAAAGCAAACGAGATTGTTCGTTTGGATTTAAGAGATCTTCACAGTTCTGTTTCTGATTATTTTGTTATTTGTCATGCTGATTCCAACATTCAGGTCAATGCGATAGCAAAAAGTGTCGAAGACGAAGTTTACAAGACATTTGGTCAAGAACCCCAATATAAAGAAGGACAATCCAATGGTGAGTGGTTGATTTTGGATTTTGTGGATGTGGTTGTACATATCTTTAAGACCGAAAAACGAGCGCATTATGGTATCGAAGATTTATGGGGAGATGCAGAGATTCAGCATTTCCAGAGCGCCTAATTGTCTTCAATTAAAATTTATCAAGAAAATATAATTACGATATAATGAAAAAAATCCCGAGTAGTAAGGTAAGCCCAAAACCGCCAAAATTTAATTTTGTGTGGCTTATGATTGCCATGTTTTTAGGTTTTTTTGCCTTACAGTACGTTTTTGGAGAAAACCCAGCTAAGGAAGTTAGCTATAGCGATTTTGAGACACGCATGTTGAACACAGGCTCTGTAGAGCGCCTTGTCGCTTATAAGAAGAATGATCTTGTAGAGGTTGAGGTGTATCTGAAGAAGGGCTGGAAAGATAACCCTAGTTTTAAGGATGCTGTAAAGACCTCCGATCCTTTACCAAGTTTATCTGGGCAAGAGGACAAAGGACCACAATATATTTTTAAAGACGCTTCTCCCGATGTTTTGGAGAAAAAGTTAGCTGCTTCGCAAGCTGAGTTAGCGCCTGGTACACCAAAGGTACAATTAACGTATGATGACCGTTCTAATCCATGGGCGAGCTGGTTTATCACCTTTATGTTGCCATTATTAGTGTTGGCTGCGATCTGGATTTTCTTGATGCGCCGTATGGGCGGCGGTGCCGGCGGTGGTGGCGGTGCTATCTTCAATATTGGTAAGTCGAAAGCTCAATTATTTGATAAAGAGGCTCAGATCAATATTACATTTAACGATGTGGCTGGTCTTGAAGAGGCGAAGCAGGAAGTTATGGAAATTGTGGATTTCTTGAAAAATCCGCGTAAGTATACAAATCTTGGAGGTAAAATTCCAAAGGGAGCATTGCTTGTAGGGCCTCCAGGAACAGGTAAGACATTGCTAGCAAAAGCTGTGGCTGGTGAAGCTCAAGTGCCATTCTTTTCACTATCGGGATCCGACTTTGTGGAAATGTTTGTGGGGGTAGGTGCATCTCGTGTTCGTGATTTGTTTAAACAAGCTAAAGAGAAAGCGCCTTGTATCATTTTCATTGATGAGATTGACGCAATTGGTCGTGCCCGGGGCAAGAATTCAATGATGGGTGGAAATGACGAGCGTGAAAATACGTTGAATCAATTGTTAGTGGAGATGGATGGTTTTGGCACGGATTCGGGTGTTATTATTTTAGCAGCTACTAACCGTATCGACGTATTGGATACGGCATTGCTGCGTCCGGGACGTTTCGACCGCCAAATTTCGATTGATAAGCCAGATTTGATCGGCCGTGAGCAAATTTTTAAAGTGCATCTTAAGCCTCTGAAATTGTCGGCTGAGGTTGATGCAAAAAAATTATCTGCACAGACTCCTGGTTTTGCAGGCGCAGAAATCGCCAATGTATGTAATGAGGCCGCACTTATTGCTGCCCGTAAAAATAAACCGGAAATTGATATGCAAGATTTTCAGGATGCAGTTGATCGCGTGATCGGTGGTCTTGAGAAAAAGAATAAAATTATCTCTCCGGAAGAGAAACGTATTGTCGCTTATCATGAAGCTGGGCATGCTATTGCTGGCTGGTTTTTGGAACATGCAGATCCTTTGGTTAAAGTATCTATTGTGCCCCGCGGTGTGGCTGCTTTGGGATACGCACAGTATCTTCCCCGCGAGCAGTTTTTATATACGACAGAGCAGCTTATCGATAGCTTATGTATGACCATGGGTGGTCGTGTAGCTGAAGATATTACTTTTGGAAGAATTTCAACTGGTGCTCAAAACGATTTGGAGCGTATTACGCAGCTTTCGTATGCAATGATTGCGATATACGGTATGAATGACAAAGTGGGAAATGTTTCTTTCAGAGACAGCTCGGAGGCATCGTTCCAAAAGCCATATTCTGACAAAACGGCAGAGTTGATTGATGCAGAGGTTCGTAACTTGATCAGCGATGTTTATGCACGTACTAAACAGTTATTGCTGGATAAACGTGAAGGACTGATCAAAATAGCGGAGAAGCTATTGGAAAAGGAAATCCTCTTTCAATCGGATTTAGAAGAGATACTAGGGAAGCGTCCATTTGAAACCAAGACTACTTACGAGGAGTTTGTGAATGGTGCCGATGGTGGGGGTGTACCACAAACAGATTTACCCTTAGATATTCATCCGGACGAAGCGCGATCCAGCGATGGTCCGAGTTCAGACAATCCGTCAAATAATTTGAATTAATTTGAATGTTGCAGCGCTAGAATCATCTAGCGCTGCATTTATATATTTGCGCCATGAACGTGAAGAACGCAACTGCGAAGGAGATAATGTTAAAACGGGTACGTCAGGCATTACTACAAAAAAATGATAATCCCCATCCGAACTTTAAGGAAACTGCTCTTTACCGTGAAGAGGATGAATTGGTGGATCTTGTTTTTGTACGTGAATTGACCGCTGCGGGAGGCAAATTTCTATATTGTGATGGCGAGATCGGTCTGATTGAAAATTTGATTTCGTTGACCGAAGTAAATAGTATTAAAAATATCTATGCTTGGGAACAAGGTATTCAAAACTTACTCAGTCCCTATGGTTTTCCCTTTTTGAAAACAGAGAAGGATTTTGAATTGGCAAATGCCAGTATCACCTCTTGTGAGGCTTTAATAGCTCGTAATGGAAGTGTTATGGTGAGTAATGCAAATGCTTCCGGACGGCGGTTGAGTATATATCCCCCTATTCATATTGTCGTTGCCAAGGCTTCGCAATTGGTCTGGGATTTGAAAGATGCTTTGGCTTATATGCAGAAACGTTACGGTCAGGAGATTCCGACGATGATTTCCACCATTACAGGCCCGTCCAGAACGGCTGATATTGAGAAGAGGTTGGTTTTGGGAGCACATGGGCCAAAAGAACTTTATGTTTTACTTTTAGAGGATCGATTTTAGAAATTATTATGCTATTAACTTATTTAACCGAAACGCCTGTTGCGAGTATTATCTTCTTTTTTACGATCGCCGTCAGCGTCTATACTTTTTCACATGAACAACTTTTCGGCAAACTGATGTTGCATCCCTACAGTATTGCACGCAACCGCAATGTCTTTACGATCCTGACAAGTGGTTTTGTGCACAAGGATTGGGGACATCTGCTGTTTAATATGCTTACCTTTTACTATTTTGGGTTTGGTTTAGAAGGTATACTTGCTGCTGCAAGTCCCTATGGCCATATCTTATTTGCTGTTATTTATGTAGGCAGCTTGATCCTGAGCGATATTCCAACCATCGTACAGCAGAAAAATAATCCAGGTTACTATAGTTTGGGTGCTTCAGGTGCCATCTGTGCGGTGCTGTTTAGTTATATTCTTTTCGACCCTAAAGTGACCATTGGGGTAATGATGATTATTCCCATGCCAGCTTACTTATTTGCATTTCTGTTTTTAGGTTATTGTGTATGGGCGTCCAAAAAGGGACAGGACGGTATTAATCACGATGCCCATTTCTTTGGTGCGCTGTCGGGACTAATCCTGACGATCATCTGTTTTCCATGGGTTATCAAACATTGTCTGGCACAATTCTAAAATTTTCCGTTCCAGGTTTCCCGATCTAAATTTCTGTATTGGATTGCTTCAGCGATATGGTGGTTATCAATTGTAGGGCTATTTTCCATATCAGCGATTGTGCGGGCAACCTTTAGTATTCTATCGTATGCTCTTGCGGATAGGCTGAGACGCTCGATTGCAGTTTTGAGCAATTTCCTTCCGGCTTCGTCAATCTGGCATATTTCTCGCGTTAATCGGGTACTCATTTGTGCATTACAATGTACGTCTGGGAAGGATTTAAAACGTTCTTTCTGGATTTCGCGTGTCTGAATGACCCGACGGCGTACCGTGCGGCTATCATCTACAGAGCGTGTCGTACTCAATTCGTCAAATAGCACGGGGGTGACTTCGATGTGCAGGTCTATACGGTCTAAAAGTGGTCCTGATATTTTGCTTAGATAACGCTGGACGGTGTTAGTGCCGCAGATGCATTCTTTCTCGGGGTGATTGAAATAGCCACAGGGGCAGGGGTTCATGGCAGCAATGAGCATAAAACTTGCGGGGTACTCGACGGTAAGTTTAGCTCTTGATATCGTAATTTGACGCGATTCCAGCGGCTGACGCATGACTTCGAGGACGCTCCGTTTAAATTCTGGCAATTCGTCAAGGAATAATACGCCATGATGGGATAAAGAAATTTCACCCGGCAATGGATTTGAGCCGCCGCCTACCATGGCTACATCGGATATTGTATGATGTGGAGAACGAAAGGGCCGTGCAGTGACGAGGGAATCTTTCGTCTTTAGATTTCCAGACACAGAGTGTATTTTGGTTGTTTCCAGCGATTCGGTCATATTGAGCGGGGGAAGGATCGTTGGTAGTCTTTTTGCCAACATGGTTTTTCCTGCGCCTGGCGGACCTATTAAAATAAGGTTATGTCCACCAGCTGCTGCGATTTCCAGCGCTCGTTTGATATTCTCCTGTCCTTGTACATCAGAGAAATCGACGTCATAAATGGCTGTATCATCCTGAAAAAACGTTTGTATGTTAACTTTTGTAGGCTCGATTGTTACTGTATTGTTGAGGAATTCCACCACTTGGGTCAGATTTTCTACACCAATAACATCGATTTCGGTGACGATAGCTGCCTCTTTTGCATTGGCTTCAGGTAATATTATTCCTTTAAATCCTTCTTTGCGCGCCTGTAATGCAATTGGTAGAACACCACGTATGGGCTTAATACTTCCGTCTAATGATAGCTCGCCTAAGATAAGATAGTTTTCCAGACGGATATTTGTGATCTGCCCGGAAGATGCTAATATGCCTATTGCGATTGATAGGTCATAACTTGAACCTTCTTTACGAATATCTGCGGGTGCCAAGTTGACAACGATCTTTTGGCGCGGCATGTGAAGTTGACAGGAATTAATGGCACTTTCGATACGTCTTAAGCTTTCTTTAACGGCATTGTCAGGCAGGCCGACGATATAATAATGGAGGCCAGTAGATACGATTACCTCGACGGTAATTGTGCAGGCATTTATCCCATAGACGGCGCTGCAATAGGTTTTATTTAGCATAATTTTCATAATCGATTGATTTAAAGATACTAAAAAATTGAGTAAGTTAATAATTGTTGGGTGAGATATTGAAGGCGGATCCAGGATTATCGAAAAAAATGATTATATTGTTAATATAGTTCTTTATTAATAATGGATAAAAAGCATTGTTTGGCAAACGATTTGCTTTGGTAATTGTATTATTAACGAGGACTAGATTCGTCGTAATAGATTTAGAACTTTAAAAGAAAAAGAAATGAATGACACAAGTAAAGTAGCTTTGGCGTTATTGGCCGGTCTTGCCGCGGGTGCAGCTTTGGGAGTTTTGTTTGCTCCAGATAAAGGGTCGGATACAAGAGATAAAATAAATGATTCACTAAGCGATTTGAGTGATGCTATTCGGGAAAGAGCGGAGGAGCAATTTGATCAGTTGAATGATTTCAAAGAGAAAATTGTTTCTACATTGAAGGGTAAGTTAAATCAGGCAGAAGAAGTGCTGGATGATGATATCATCGAACATGCATAGTTCGCAGATTATTCAAAAGAATAATTGGTGTAGAGTACATATTATCAGGCTATTTCGCGAGATAGCTGTTTTACGATAGCTGCGCGCTCTTCATGTGTGTAGAGTAGTGCTGTGTTGCGATTATAAGATACAGCGTTTTCGTTTTTTTAGTTATGGGCTGAAATAGCCTGAATAAATTTTAGATGCATGGAAGAAGAAAAATTTTCACTAAGTGGTACGTTTCAAAAGACTAAGGAGTATATTGACTCCCAATTTAAACTTGTCAAATTAAAAACCATTGAACGGTCTTCTCGTTTAATTGCAAGCTTAGTGGTAGATGCAACTAAGCTTATTTTTACCTTATTTGTTCTGTTTTTCTTATGTTTAGCTCTAGGTTTTTGGCTAGGAGAGTTATTGGGCAGTTATTCATTGGGTTTTTTGGCAACAGCAGGTATCTTTTTAGTGATAATTATCTTAATACGCGTTTTTGAGCCTATACTGGAAGCAAAATTTATGGATCTTTCCATTCGACGTTTTTTGGCTAAATGGAACGATGAAATTGAGGAAGAAGAGGAAGAACTGCATAAAGAAAAACTTGATAGAGAAAGGGCTACAAATGAACAATAAACAGACCAAAATACGGAATTTACAAGAGCTTAAAGCTGAAATATTGCGCTTAAAAACGCTAAAGAATGAGCAGGAGCTATACCTAAAGGCTCAATTTACGTTGCTTAATAATAAAATAGAGGCCCCCATTCGTTTTTTCAATACCTTAAAAAATAATATCCCGGGAGCGAATATTATACAGCAGATGTTTGCCAAGAGTAATAATCCAGATTCTGATTGGTTAACAAAGACTTTACGTATTGGCGTACCGTTTATAATGAACAGATTGTTTCTGAAAAATACAGGGGTTTTTAAAAAGGCGCTCATGCTGCTGTTATCAGAACGGGCGGTTGGGCAAATCAATCAAGATAAAATCAGCGGTCTTATTGGAAAGTTAACGAGTTTTATTCGACCTAAGAAGAAGAAGAAAAATAAATTTGCCCAAACGGAAAATGCTGCTATAAAGGACGAAGTAAATGAATACGGCATCCCTTCTTACAGCGAGACATATTAATGTGATATTGTTTTCGCTATTCGGCTGCTTCTTTTTTCAAAAAATCAGTATAAGCGAGTTGAATGCCCTCCCGAAGGTTAACTTTGTGCTTCCATCCGAGTGCATGTATCTTTGATACATCCATGAGTTTGCGTGGTGTGCCATCGGGTTTGGAACTGTCAAAAGTAATATTACCTGTGTAACCAATTACATCTTTAATCAATTCTGCGAGATCCTTTATGCTTAGATCTTTACCTATACCGATATTGACAAATTGCTTTTCATTGTAATGATTCATTAAAAAGACACAAGCGTCTGCTAGGTCATCAGAGAAAAGAAATTCTCTTAAAGGAGTCCCCGTACCCCAGATAACAACATCATCTCGCTTATTGACTTTTGCTTCGTGGAATCTACGGATCAAAGCTGGTAAGACGTGTGAATTTTGAGGATGATAATTATCGTTGATGCCATATAGATTTGTTGGCATTACGGATATATAATTGCAACCATATTGGTCCCGGAACGCTTCTGCCATTTTTATACCTGCAATTTTGGCGATTGCATAGGGTTCATTCGTTGGTTCTAGGGTGCCCGTCAGTAACATGTCTTCATTTAAAGGCTGGGGAGCCATTTTCGGATAGATGCAGCTAGATCCTAAGAACATTAACTTTTTAATGTTATTGTCGTAGGATGATTTGATGACATTATTTTGGATGGCTATATTTTCATAGATAAAATCTGCGCGATAGGTATTGTTTGCCATAATCCCACCAACCTTAGCGGCAGCGAGAAAAACATATTCAGGTTTTTCTTCGTTGAAAAAGTCAGCTACTGCTTGTTGATTCCGCAGATCTAATTCTTGAGATGTCCTGGTCACGATGTTGCTGTATCCAAGTTCTATTAATTTGCGATGTATTGCTGATCCGACCATTCCTCGATGGCCTGCTATGTAAATTTTAGCGCCTTTTTCCACGATAAGTTATTGAGTCCTGCAAACTTAGATAAATTGCTTTTTATATGCAATATAAATCGCCCGTATGAAAGTGATTTATTGATCGCTCTCTCTTTAGTCTATTCGCTTCATGATTATTCGCCAATCAATGGTATATTTCCTAGGATAAGATTTATTTTTTTAAGCGGGAATATAAGGTTATTTTTGCGGGATATTTATTGAAAATGGGAAAGGACAAACTACGTAAATTTGCTGAAGTTGCTACTTTTGAAAATGTAATCCAACTTGACGCAGGCAAAGAATATAAAGGGAAATGGGCAGAGAAACAGTTTGGTAATAATAATCCGGTTGTTTTGGAACTTGCTTGTGGCAAAGGAGAATATACTGTTAATCTGGCGAGACTGTTTCCGGAGAAAAATTTCATTGGTATTGATTTTAAAGGTAATCGTATTTGGCGTGGTGCTAAAACAGCTTTGGAGGATGGCATTCGGAATGTTGCTTTTCTTCGGATACAGATTGAAACAATCCTTGAATATTTTGCCGAAAATGAAGTTGATGAAATCTGGATTACCTTTCCTGACCCTCAGCCTCAGGATAGCAGAGAGAAAAAGCGGCTGACAGGACCAAAGTTTTTGGAGCGTTATAAATTCATTATGAAACCTGATGGGATGATGAATCTGAAAACAGATAACGACGGCTTTTATGCGTATACGCTGGAGCAGATCGATTTACAGAATCTAAAAAAATATAAAGAGACTACCGATCTTTATCATTCGGATTTAGTGGATAATGTTCTATCAATCAAAACTTACTATGAAAAAAAGTATTTAGCTGATGATAAGAATATCAATTATGTGAAATGGAGTTTCGAAAAAAGCTAATGAACGAATTTATTACATAATAGAAAGTCTAAACGAAAGTTTGGGCTTTTTTTGTTTAGTGGCGATATGACTTATTGCTGTGTTTGTTGGTTGTAAATTGATTTATAGGGCTTTTTGGAGGCCCTTTTTTTGTTCGATGGCAACTTAAATAATTTCGATTTATTTCGTTTTCTAAATATTATTAATTATTTTCGATTTGAAAATTAAAAATAACCAACGAAATATCGCATTAAAGCGAGCCTAATGCATGATAATTCCTTCAAAGTGGATCTCAAAGCATTTTAATTACAATTGAAACCATAATAGTGTGATGAAAAGAAATGCTATTCGAAATAATTGTTAACAAAAAGAAAACATTAAGTTAAAGCAAACTTTTTGTTAGGGATATATTTTTGTGCCAAATTGAAAATTAACAATTTACACCAATAACTATGTTTAGTATTAACCCTATCCAAATTAATCTGCGGCACGCCTCCTCGAAAGTGCTATTTGCGGCTTTAGCAATTGCGTGCAATATGGATGTAGCTAAGGCGATGGTTCCATTAGAACGAGGCCATTGTGTTTTTCATGATTTTAATCAAGGGAAGATTAAGATTAAAGGAAAAGTTGTCGATAATCAAACGAAGGAGCCACTAGCATCTGTATCGATACTTTCAGGTGGAGTGACGAAGGGGTCTACGGATCGTAACGGAAATTTTGAGGTAGATATTGAAGTAGGGGGAAAGATCCGTTTTCAGATGATCGGTTATGAGGCTCAAACGCGAACTTACGAGGCTGCTCAAGGTAATGTCCATATTGGGTTAAACCCAACATCTGAAGCAATTGATGAGGTTGTTGTCACTGCTTTGGGGATTAAACGTGAAGAAAGAGCCTTGGGATACTCAGCAACAGTACTAAAAGGCGATGACTTGACAGGAGCGCTTTCTAACAATTGGATGGATGCATTGTCAGGTAAAGTTGCAGGTGTTAATCTAATGCGATCTAATGCAGGACCAGTAGGTTCGACAAAAATTATCTTGCGTGGGGAAGCAAATCTAAATGGTGATGCTGGAGCGTTAATTGTTGTAGATGGAATTGTGATAAATGGGGGAAGTGGTAGACGTGTAGGAGGATCTTCAGGCTCTGTTTACGGCACAGGTTCAGATAACATGCCCGCCGACTACGGGTCAGGTATGGATGACATAAATCCGGAAGATATTGAAAATATTACCGTTCTGAAAGGTCCGGGCGCTGCGGCACTTTACGGTCAGCGTGGGGCGAATGGAGCAATTATTATAACTACGAAGTCTGGAAAGAAGGGAAAGGGATTAGGTATTACTCTTAATAGTAATACAGCATTTGAATCGGTCAACCGCTGGCCAGATTTTCAGTATGAATATGGGCAAGGGACTGGCGGAGCTAATTATTATTCCTTCGGAAGTTCAGCTGATGGAAATAGTACGGGGGGGACTAGCTCCGCTTATGGTCCAAAATTTGATGGGCAATATTTTTTTCAGTATGATCCGCTAACGCAAGGCCAGGGTACCGAACGTACGTTATGGCAACCCTATTCAAATAGTAAAGAATTCTTCCAAACAGGAAGAACATTTACAAATTCACTAACAATAGACGGAGGTTCGGAAAAAACATCTGCACGGTTTTCTTATACTGATGTTCGAAATAAATGGATCACTCCAAATACGGGTTTCGATAAGACTGCATTCGCACTGTCGGCAACTTCAAAAATTTCAGACAAGTTAACCATAAATGCAAAGATTAATTACAATAGACGGTGGTCTGATAATTTGCCTGGAGCTGGATATGGCAATCAATCACTGATGTATTGGTTTATTTTTTGGCAACCTAATGCTGACTATAACTGGCTGCGCAATTATTGGAAGCAGGGATTGGAAGACAAAGCCATCCAATATCCATTTAGTTCATATCCTGAAAATCCATTTGCAATATCTCATGAGTTTATTAACAGGAATGATCGTAATACATTTACGGGTAATGCATCGGCCAACTATCAATTTAACAAAGAGCTCAGTTTAATGGTGCGTTCATCATTAGATTTCTTTGTTGAAGATCGTGCGCAAGAAAGACCATATGATTCTGGGACGAAGCTACCTGAAGGTAGTTATCGTTCGCAATCTTTGTTCTCAAAGGAAACAGTATTGGACTTTCTATTAAAGTATGAAAAGGATCTAAAAAGAGATATTAAATTCTCAGCTACGCTTGGCGGGAGTACACTACACAATCATTATAAAAGGGAGGCATATACTGCAGATGGCCTGACCTACCCAGGGGTATATAATTTGGCCAATAGCAAGTATGGCGTAATCTCCGATCAAAAGTTTTATAAGTTTGTCACTAATAGTGCGTATGGAATGGTCACAGCTTCTTATAAGAATTTTCTTTACTTAGATGCGACTGGACGGATGGATTGGAATAGTACTATGGCTACACCGGTTAACTCGCAAAAAAAATTGGGATTAATCTATCCTGCATTAAATGGTAGTTTTATTCTTTCTGAAGTTGTGAAATTGCCCAAAGTCATTAATTATGCAAAATTGAGAATTTCAGTTGCTGAAGTTGGAAACGGAGGTCAAGATCCTTATATGCTACAGCAATTGTATGAACGAGGTAATGGATTATTACCTGGTTCTGTTACCGCGTCAAGTCTATTGAAGAATCCCAATTTACAACCATTAAAAACGAGGTCTTATGAGGTTGGGACTGAAGCAAAGCTTTTCAAGAATAAATTAAACTTTGATCTAGCATTATATAGTTCAAAAACCTTTAATCAGCAACTAAATCGTTCATTAGATCCGTCATCCGGTTACAGGACGTTTAAGACTAATATGGGGGCGGTTCGAAATCAAGGTATTGAAGTGTCGGTGAATACCAATCAGATTAATCAAAAAGATGGTTTCAGGTGGTCAAGTTTAGTTACCTATACAGCGAATCAAAACAAAATAGTTGATTTACCGGATTCGTCATTGGTATTACAATATCGGTCTGTAGGTTCAGGGCAGATCGTTGCAAAACAAGGTGGAAGTATGGGGGATCTTTATGGGATAGGCTACGAGAGAGCTCCCGATGGTCAGGTTATCTACGATCCATCGACGGGATATGCCAAATTAACGAGTAATATTATTTATTTAGGTAACACACTACCCAAAGGTAAAATTAGTTTTGGTAATACTTTTGGCTATAAAAACTTCAATTTAAATGTTCTTTTTGACACGCAATGGGGGGGTGTGGGACATTCACTTACCCACTACAAATTAGCAGAACAGGGTAAAACCAAGAATACCTTGCCAGGTCGTTATAGTGGGATAATTGGCAATGGCGTTATTGATAACGGCGATGGAACATATCGAAAAAATGATGTTATTGCCACTAATATTGACGAGTATTATCGCTCTCACTTTGGGCAGGATAATGCAGAAGGAAGTACCTATCCAACTGACTTTATTAAATTCAGAGAAGCGAGGCTAGATTATTCTTTCAACAAGAAAATTATATCAAAATATGGCTTACAGCGCGTGACAGTAGGATTGTATGGTCGTAACTTATTTATATGGTCTAAGTGGCCCGCTTTTGATCCTGAATTTGGAACCTTGGATAATGGGGATATCGTCAAAGGATTTGAGATTGCTCAATTTCCTTCCACCAGAACTTATGGGTTTAACTTAATTGTTGGTTTTTAACATCTGATAGTCATGAAGAATTTTAAAATAATATTAATTGCAATTCTTGTAGTAGGATTAATGCAATCCTGTACAAAGAATTTCATAGAGACCAATACGAACCCGAATGAAACAGAAAATGCATATCCTTACCAATTTATGGCAAGCGCATTTATTAATTCGGTTTCTGCAAATATGAGCAGAAATAGGTCATTTAATAACGAATTAATGCAGGTTACTGTTTCAATTGGGGATGGGGATGGAAAAGTATTTCGGTATGACTTTAGAAGGAGTTGGGCAGACTACATCTGGGGCGCACATTATTCGGAGATTACAAACTTCAAGGAAATGTATAAAAAGGCGATAGAGCCGGTCACTTTCAATAGATCCTATCAGGCTATCGCTATTATTGGTCAAGTATGGCTTTATTCTATTTTGACAGATATGTATGGGGATATCCCTTATTCGCAGTCTAACTTGGCGGGAGATTCACTGATAGTAGAGCCGAAATTTGACAAACAAGAAGATATTTATTTTGATATGTTGCAAAGGTTGGACTCTGCAAATACGTTACTTCAAATAAAAGCGACTACCGAAACAATTGATGCGACTAATGACCCAATTTATAGAGGTGATTTGGTTAAATGGAGGAAGTTTAATAACTCTTTGTTTTTAAGGTTGTTATTGCGTGTCGCTGATAAAAAAAGCCTTCATCAGGAATATGTGTTGGACAAAATTAAAACGATTCTTTCGACTGAAAAAGATCGTTATCCCATCATGGCTAGCAACGATGACTCTGCAATTTTACGATGGACGAACGATGGAGCATATGTCTCGCCTTTCAAGTCAACCCGCGCACAGGATTTTAGAGCAGTTGCGTTGTGCTCTTTTTTCTTAGATTATTTAAGGGATACAAACGATCCTCGTATTGATATTCCAACCTATGGAACAGCAGGAATTAATCGAATGGGAATTGCTCCTGTCTCAGGTAATTATGTGGGTGTTCCTAGTGGATATGCAGCTGGATCAGAAGATTATTCTAAAATGTCCTATTTCTATTCTTTTGATCAAAACAATGGGGTTAATAGTTTGCAGACGGAGCCAATAACTGGTATGATCATGCCTTTTGCTGAATTGCAATTTATCAAAGCAGAAGCGGTATTAAAGGGATGGATTGAAGGGAATATAGAAGATTATTTTTACAGTGGAGTTGAAAATAATATAAAATTATGGATACCAACTTGGACAGTAACTGCGAAAGAGCATTTAGAGAAATCAGATAGAGAATGGAAAGATAACGTACCGTTTGCTGAAAAGATGGAACAAATTCACTTTCAAAAATACCAAGCATTATTTATGGCTGATATGCAACAGTGGTATGAATATCGCAGAACAGGACATCCTATATTGCCAAAAGGTAAGGGGTTACAAAATAATGGAGAAATGCCAGCAAGGATGTATTATCCAGTGATTGTGCAATCGGCTAATCCGACGAATTATAAACTTGCTGTCCAGCAACAAGGACCAGACGAAATTAATACCAAAGTTTGGTGGCAAAAACCTTAATTAAGAAGACATGACAAAGCATATATTTTTTTTAATAATAGTAGTTTTTGGAGTATTCAGCTTCAGTTCCTGTAAAAAAGACAGTCCTAGTTACCCTGGAGGTGAAGTTAGCGCTTACATTGGGATTTATGACGTGCGTACACTATTCAAGGGAACTCCAATTGAGTTGAATTTAGAGACTCTGGGTGGATCTTCAAAAATAACAGGGATTGTTACTTCAGATCATAGCGCAGGTAATTTACCGCATGGTGTGTTAGTGCTTCAGGATCGTAGGAGATTGGATTTATTGCGCGGAATTTCAATTCAAATGGGAGAAAAAGCCAACGAGTATTCTCCAGGCGATTCTATTGTAGTAGATTTGATAGGAGGAAAATTGCAGCGGTTAAATGGAATATTGCAGATAACAGATATTTCCAGTAATAAAATTGAAAAAATTTCTGATGGAAATCGCTATCAGGCGCTCCGCGTTACCGCTGATCAAATTTTGAAAGAGCCAACAAAATATGAAAGTACTTTAATTGTTCTTGTTAAGGGGGGATTTAGTTATACCCCAAGGGAAGGTCAAATACTTTCTGGTGATCAAAAAATAAATGACGGTTTCGGTTTTATTACGGTAAGAACTAATCCCGAATCTGAATTGGCGAATTTGCCTCAATATAAAATGGCGAACTATCTGGGAATATTATTTAACGAGGTATCAGGAGATAGTCTTATTCCTTATCAGTCCCTTAGAACAAAATCTGATCTTGTACAGATTAGGTCGGAATACAAAACACCTAAGGTGGTTGTAACGGGGCTTCTGAATGATCCTAGCGGCTCAACAGATGCAAACTATGAGTATATGCAGTTTTTAGCAACGGAGGATATTGATTTTTCCAAAACACCGTTCAGTGTTGTTACAACAAATAATGCAAATGCATCAACTCCTACCGGTATACCAATTAACGGTTGGGCCACAGGTGGCTTAAGGACTTACAAAATTAATCTGATAGTTGGTTCTGTAAAAAAAGGACAGTTTTTCTATGTAGGTGGCACAAATAAGTTAATTGCTGGTGAGAAATCTACGAGTATATCCGACGCACATTGGGTTGCCAATTACGATTATGCTAACAAAGCGGGATATGACTTCGGGACGAAAACTGGCAATTTACTCGCCAACAGCGGAAATGCTTTTGGAGTAGCTGTTTTTTCAACAATTCAAGTAACAGCTACAACTATTCCAGAGGATTTGGTATTTGTGAGTACAGGAGGGTCTCTAGTAAGTGCCAATGCTGGGTATCGTATCGCTAACACTGATTTTTATGATATTGTTAACCCGGTTACCTTAACTAATCAGCCATTCTATAGAAATGGAGATAATACCAAGGCATTTGTGTACGCATCTCCGTCGGCGGATACCTTTATTCAATTTAATGGGGAATTTAATATGACACTAGGAAGGTGGACAAAATCCCGCGTGCAAAATAATGTTTTGTTAACAAAAGAGTCTAAACTACAGGAGGTTGAAAATGAGTTGTCGACAAAGCTAGTTGAATAATTCGATTTGTAATAAAATACATTTAAAGCCGTTAATAGTTATTGTTAGCGGCTTTCTTATCATCATGCATTTTCTTAACTCACCGAAAAAATCGTTATCTTCATTATATAACTATAAACGAAGACTTATGAATTTAACAGATTTAGTTACAGGTGGAGTAGGTTCCAAAGTGATAGAGACTATTTCAAAAATAACTGGTGTCAGTGAATCTAAAGCAAAATGGATTGTAGCGGCAGCAGTTCCCTTGATGATTGCAGCACTGAATTACAACGCGAAAAACAAAGGGCAGGCAGAAAATATTGACAATGCTATTGATCAGCATAGCAATAGCGGGATACTCGATAAAATTGGCGATCTATTTGGACAAGGAGGAGCGGAGCAGAATGGTTCTGAAGATGGCAATAAAATTGTTAACCATATGTTTGGTCAAAATACCGAAGTAGTAACCCAGAATATTGCGGATAAAGCAGGCTTGAGTTCCTCACAGGTAACAGGGGTACTGGCCACGCTGGCCCCTATCGTAATGGGATATTTAGGGCAACAAAAGCAGGCTTCAAGTGGCGGTGGTATTGGCGATCTGATCGGTTCTGTGCTAGGAGGTGGAACACAACAGAATACAGGTGGCGGTATGTTGGGGGGTATTTTGGGCTCTTTTTTGGGCGGTGGTCAAGAAGAACAAGCGCAAACAACGGAGCAGCCCACAGCGGGCGGTAGCATTACGGACATGTTGGGTGGACTAGCAGGCAGTTTTTTTGATAAAAATAACGATGGACAGGCGAAGGGCAATATTCTTGATTCAATCGCCGGTATGTTTGGAAAATAAGCTGTGTTAAGCTATTATTTTGTTTTGGAAAAGCGAGCATGAGCTTAAGCGGAGATGATACAGATTCTAAAAAGTATGAGGTCGGAAGTTCTACACTTCCGACCTCATGCTTTTTGTCCAATTCGTATTAATCTTCGACCGATACTTTCGGTGGGAAATTTTTATGTTTTCTTTTGCTGATTTTATCAATATTGACGGGTTGAGGTACCTTGACATAATATCCTGTTCCGTCATATTCACGTTTATTTGGGTTCTCTTTACATGCTGTCGAGCAGCATCCGTCCATCTCCCAGCCGCACTCATCACACTGGGTGAAATGCTCATTACAAGTCGGGTTGGCACAGTTAATCATCTTCGTTGTATGCTTGCCACAATTAAAGCAAGTCGATACAACCGATGGGTTGACAGAGTTGATATCCACTGTAACACGGTTGTCGAAGACGTAGCATTGGCCCTCGAAATCCTCGCCACCAGCTTCTTTTCCATATTTAATAATACCACCATGTAATTGATAAACATCCTCGAATCCTTCTTTTAATAAAAGAGCAGATGCTTTTTCACATTTAATTCCTCCTGTGCAGTAGGTTAATATTTTTTTGCCTTTATACTTTTCAAGCTCTTTGATTTTTTCCGGGAACTCGCGGAAGTTTTCAATATCTAAAGTAACAGCATTTTTAAAATGACCAACATTGTGCTCGTAATTTGAACGTACATCCAAGACAACAACATCCTCTTGATCTTTCATCGCCAAGAAATCCTTGGGTTCGAGGTGAACACCTGTTTGACGGTTGGGGTCAATTTCTTTCGGATCACGCAACCCAGAGTGAACAATCTCGGCTTTATAACGGCAGTGCATTTTAATGAATGACGGTTCTTCGACATCGTCAATTTTAAATTCCGTTTTGTTAAAACGTCCATCCGCATAAATTGCATCCATGTAGCTTTTACACGCTTCAATAGTGCCGGAAACAGTTCCATTAAGACCCTCATCAGCGACAATGATACGACCGACTAGGCCCAGTGATTTACAAAATTCTAAGTGATCTGATGCAAATTTTTCGGCATCCTCGATAGGGCTGTAGCAATAGTACAGCAAAGTTTGATATTGTGTCATGATATTCATTGATACCGCTGCAAACGGCGTTTAATGCTAAAAATAAATTCTATGCAAAGCTACGAAAAATAATAAATGGAATAAAATGACCCTCGTCACCTTTTCTTCAAAGGTTCGAGGAGATACTCCAGACCGTTGAGTTTTATTTCATAGAGTGTCGCTAACTGTTGACCTAGTTTTCCCTTCGGAAAACCTTTTTGGTTGTACCAGACCAAATATGGCTCAGGAAGATTACATAAGGTGTATCCCTGGTATTTGCCAAACGGCATCTTGACTGTAACAAGCTCGGTTAAAATTTCAGGATTTAACATTAGTCTTGAGGTTTTCCATAATTAAGACGGTGCCATATGGCTTTTAGTGCAATAATCCCATGGTTGAATAGATTAGGAATAGCCCCATAGTAGTGTTTGAAAATAGCAAAACGCTCTTTCAAAGATTCCTTATGTTTTTGCTTTGACATTCCACCAACAAGATAGCGGGCCACATATTGCTGTGCATTAACTGATTTTTTTGACTTTTTGGCACAGCGAATAACCCAGTCAATATCGGCGCATAATTTATAATTGAGATCGTATGGCTCGGCTATGTCACGCTTGATATAGATGGCCTGATGGCATATATTCATACCATAGCGAAAGCTTTTCCAGTTAAAATAAGCTGGGACTTTATGTCTCCGTTCACCAACAATATTTCGATGTTCGTCTACAAGTATAGTTTCGCCATAAAGAATATCGGCGTTGTCACTCAGTTTAGCAAGGTTCTCAATGCTGTTGAGATCATATATTTCATCACCGGAATTTAGAAAAAGAACATAATCACCTGTTGCTAGGGCCAACCCTTTATTCATCGCATCATAGATGCCCTTATCTTTCTCGGATAACACGACAGAGATCTTATTGCTATATTTTTGGATGACATCTAATGTACCATCGGTTGATTGTCCGTCTATCACAATATACTCTATATTGTCATAGCTTTGATTAACAACAGATTTAAGGGTGTATTCTATGTCACGCACATTGTTGTAAACGACAGTTATAATCGAAAATTTAGGATGAGCAGACATGTTTCTTTATGTATTGAATGTGTTTATTTTCTTTTTAAAGAATCGGATGGCACGGTTGAACAACGATCCTTTGCGATGTGCATAAAAATGCTTGATGGCTTCGTAAGCTTGTTTGTTTTCTGAAATTTCCGTTGGAAAATACGCTACAGGATGTTCAGCTAGTGAAACCTGATAAGTTGATTCAGAAGCTGTATGTGTGCCCGAACCGTCGTTCCCAATATTCTGGGTCATCGAATTCCTAGGATACAAAACTAACCCATTTTTTCTGAATATGGAAGCATACCAGCGGATCGCCCAGGAGTTGATCTTTCCCGCCTTCAATTCCCGTACTTGTTTCCAAAAGTTTTCTTTACCCTCTATACTAAACTGATGGATCTGCGCTGCTGTAAAATCCGATACAATTTCATCAATGTTTGGGTTGAAATATTGCCAGGCGCGATCCCAGGTTGCCCAACCCCAACTGTTTGCCACTCGGAAAAAGAACGTCTCTGGCAGCTTATTTAAATCCTTTACCGGATAACTGTAGCCACTGATTTCCATGACCTGTTCTTGATCTTTATACCGCTCCAATGCTTTGTTAAAATAATCCAGGGCAAAAACTGAAGTTTCTAGATCGTCTTCTAAGACAATAATCTTTCCATGCGTATTGACCACTTTCGTAACACCGTCAATTACATTCGCTGCCAGACCCCAATTTTCTTTTCGTTCTACGATAATCACCTCTTTAAATTTCCAGACCCTATTGATAATTTTTCGCACTTCATCAACTGCTTGAACAGATTTTTCATTTTTTGCAGCATCCGAATAGATGTAAAGTATAGTTTGGTCTGCCTGTTTATTTTTTTCTAATGCTGTAAGCGTTCTTATCGTATGATCAGGACGATTATAGACAAAAAGTATGACTGGAGCAATACTGTTCATGTGTCAAAAGATTGTGTTGAATGCTTTCTTGTTGGCCTGACGAGTCCGATAAACAGCACTCGTTTTTCCAAGTAATCTAAAAACAATAGTTAAATAGCTCTTTGCTTCAAAAAGATCTCCTTTAAAAAATGAAGATGCCATTTTCTTCAGGCTTGCCAATACCGCCATCGAAAAAGCTTTTACAAAAGTATAATTGATATTGCAATATTCAGTCAGATGATAGACAAATTCGCTTTTCATAAAAGCTTTGCGGTCTGTTTTGCGTTGCTGCCTATCGTGATAAGCCTTGGCTTCTTCAGCCAGAACAATGTTTAATCCGTAGTAATTGATGCGGTTGGCATAATCCTTATCTTCCCCATAATGAAAAAAGATCGGTGCGAAACCACCGACTTTTCTGATAACTGTGTTGGGGATCAACCAAAAGGCGGCATTGACAAAAGGACAGATCCGATAGGAATTTTTGGTGATGGCATCTTTTGTGTACTCAGCAAAGCCATGGTCCAGTGTAGCTTCTGTACCGTCGTGGTGAATCGGTGAAATAATGCCGATATTGTCTGTATTTACCTTGATTAAATTGGCGATACAGTTCCGATCCACCCAGGCATCCTGGTTGACCAAAAAAGCATAATCATATTCTTCTTTCAAAATAATTTCGAGGCCTATGTTGTTAGCTTTTCCAAACCCTAAATTTTCAGTACTTTCTATTAACCTTACTGTTGGATAATTTTCTTTGATGATCTGTGTTGTATTATCTGCAGAATTATTATCGATAACCAGAATATCTGTTGGATAAGTCGATGCCACAAGGCTAGGTAAGCACTTGTGGATCCAGGGCTCAAAATTATAAGAAACGATAATCGAGAGTATCTTAGCCATTTATTTTTTTCGGATAACTTTGATGAAATAGTGAGAGAGCTCTAATAGAATACCTGGTTTAAAGATTCTATTAACGATGATGTAGATGCATACAGCAGCTCCAATTGTACTGACAAACCGAAGATAGAGGTTAGGAATAGCGGCGGTGGCGTAATGAGCTGCTAGGCAGCTGATGGTTGCCAATAGTGCATAAGCAAAAATATCCCCTAGAAGGTAACGGAATGAATAGTTCATATACGGTTTGGCTGATGCATACCAAACGAATATCCAAAGCGCGTTTAATCCCGAGGTTAATCCAATGAGCAGTTCTAAACCTAATGATTTGCCAAAGAAGAGAATAGCGATTTGGAGCAAACCAAAAATGACTATATTCCGCATATAAACTTGAGGTTTTCCCTTGCTAATGATGAGGTTAGAAAAAACGTTGCTAACAGAATCAAATGCCGCTCCAATACAAAATATTTGAAGAAATATGGCACTTTGCGCCCATTTGTCGGTGATTGCAATCGAAATGAAATCCTGTGCTACAGTGGTTAAACCCAATAACATGGGAAATGCCAAAAAAGCAGTAAAAGAAATCAGTTTGCGAAACACCCTTACTTGCCTGTCTTTATCATCTTCTATCTCCTTTAAAATGGGCTGGGTCACATTATTGACCATATTGGTTAATATATTCTGGGCCATGATGCTCCAGCGATTTGGATTAACCGTGTAACCTAATTCTCCTGCAGTATAATGGCGTCCTAAGATTGCCGCATAGATATTTTTATTCAGGTTGATAAAGATGTTGGTAACCAGTATTTTACTGCTAAATCCTAAAATGTCACGAATGGGTCGGAAATCGAATTGAAAAGTTGGCCTAAATTTGGAAAAATACCAGAATCCGAGCATATTAAAGCCACTGTAGGATACAATTTGAATAGCGTACGCCCAATAAGCATAATCTTTATAAGCAAGATAAACCCCGACCACATTGGATACAATAAGTGCAAAAGTGCCCGTAACAACGCGTTCTTTTATTTTTAGATTCCTAAAGAGGTAGGCGTTATGGGCGATACCAAAACTTCCTAGCCAAAAGGACAAAAAGGTAAACCTGCTTAGTTCTATAAGTACTGGTTGGTTATAATATAGAGCGATAAGGGGAGCTGCGAAAAATAAAACAATATAGATGAATGTTCCAATCCCTACACTTGTCCAGAATACAGCGTTATAATCCTTATGTTCGACCTGCTTTTTATTGACGATACCGTAAACAAACCCACTTTCTTGAAAGGCAGAAGCGAGAACGGAAAAGATAGTGATCATCGCTACTAAACCGTAATCTTCCGCTGTTAGTTTACGATTTAGTAGGATACCGAAACCAAATCCCAAAAACTGCTGTATGATGCTGGCCATGCCACCCCATAAGAGTCCTTTTGTCGTTTTTGATTTTAAAGAGTCATTTTCCTGATGAGATGACATGCTAAATTAAATGAGCGGCAATATTAAAGTATTGCAATTGTATTCGCAAATTCTTTTAGGGAAACATCAGTCGGATTGACATCGGTAATCAAATAAGAGATATCCCTTAAAGGGACGACTTTCATTTTCTGAACAGAATTTAATTTTTCAGCGATACTCAGAATAGCTACCTTTTTTGAACATTTAATCATGGCGCGTTTGATTTGTACCACTTCCCAGTCCGAGTCAGTAACCCCGTCTTCTACGGAAAGAGAATTTGTTCCCAACAAACAAAGATCGACTTTAAGATCGGCCAATTCATTGGCCACTTGAGCTCCAGAAACAATGTTTGTGTTGCGTGAAAGCTTTCCGCCGACCAAAATGACTTCCAGGTTTGGTTTTTCTGCCAGTTCTAATGCAACTAACGGGCTTATGGTGAAAAATGTACACTGAAGGTGATCGGGTATTGTTCTTGCCAATTCAATTAAGGTTGTCCCGCCGCCGACTAAGACTGTCATGCCATTTGAGATTAATGTGCTTGCTTTCTTGGCAATTTCTTTTTTTGCTTCCTTGGCATACACATTCCCATCCTGGAAGGGAAATTGAAAAGATTTGGATAATGCTCCACCATAGACTTTTAAAACTTTACCGTTCTCGGCGAGTTCGTTTAAGTCTCGTCTGATTGTATCCTCAGATACATTCAGCTGGACACTTAGATCTGAAGATAAAACTTTGTTATGTAGGTTAATCTGATGTATAATGAATGCTTGTCTTTCTTCCTTTAACATTGGTCTTTGGTTTTTAATCGGAATTTAAAAATTAATTGAAAAAATCACTCTAAATGTAGTGAAAATTATTCTTCCTTTTTGTCAATTTTTGTTAAGCCAGCTTTAAACCGTGGTTTGAAGCCCGTGGGTTTACTGGTTGCAGTTTGCTGTTCTTCAGTGCTACGGTTTTCGGGCGCTTCGGGCGCTATTGCCGGAGTCTGCTGTGTGTCTGAATCGTCGTTTTTTTGTTCCGCATTTACGACTTCTTCTGACTTGACTTCGGCTTTCGGTGCGGCCTGCGGCGCTTGTTCGGAAGTTTCTGTTTTCGTCACCCCCGCTTTAAACCTCGGCTTAAATCCTGTTGGTTTGTTGGCAACAGGTTCTTGGGTATCCGAATTGTTATTTTCTGGTTCAGCGTTTATAGTTGTTTCTGAACTGATTTCCCCTATTGGTGCGGCCTGCGGCGCTTGTTCGGAAGTTTCTATTTTCGTCACCCCCGATTTAAACCTCGGCTTAAATCCTGTTGGTTTTGGTGCCGATGGAGTAGCTTTGTCAGTTGTTTCTTCGGATGCAGGAGTAGTTGCTGCTGTGTCAGGAGGTTTAGTGACTCCGGCTTTAAACCGCGGTTTGAATCCTGTTGGTTTGTTGGCAACAGGTTCTTGGGTATCCGAATTGTTATTTTCTGGTTCAGCGTTTATAGTTGTTTCTGAACTGATTTTATCTATTGGTGCGGCCTGCGGCGCTTGTTCGGAAGTTTCTGTTTTCGTCACCCCCGCTTTAAACCTCGGCTTAAATCCTGTTGGTTTTGGCGCCGATGGAGTAGTTTCGTCAGTTGTTTCTTCGGATACAGGAGTGCTTGCTGCTGTGTCAGGAGCTTTAGTGACTCCGGCTTTAAACCTAGGTTTGAATCCTGTTGGTTTTGGCGCCGATAGAGTAGTTTCGTCAGTTGTTTCTTCGGATACAGGAGTGCTTGCTGCTGTGTCAGGAGCTTTAGTTACTCCGGCCTTGAATCTCGGCTTAAATCCTGTAGGAGCAGAGTCAGTCTCAGTTTTAGCAGAATCAGGTGCTTCGGTGGTTTTACCCTCATCAACTGCAGGTGTAATTGCAGCTTTGAACCGAGGTTTGAAACCCGCCGGCTTTATCGCCTTCGAACCAGAAGTCTCCGTTGGAGTATCAGTCACGGCCTGTTTTACTGCAGGTTTTGCGGCTGGAGTTTCTTCCTCTTTCAGGTGGAAGCTTTTTCGAAGCTTATTGAACCAGAACTTCTTGCTGTGGTCAAAGCTTTTTTCTCCCATCGCAGAATAATGTGCTTTGAACTCCTCAAATAAAGGTTTATCTGCAGCTTGTAAAGCTTTTAAATCAATTTTCTTTTTTATGAAAAATTCTTCAAAAGTCATTCTGATACGAGTTTGATTTAGTCTATTACAAATGTAGTAATTTTTCTGACGGGGCTAGACGGTGTTTTAAACAAAAAAGAGCGACTAGCGCTCTTTTTTGTTATTTGACAGATTCCTTAACTATGCCATATTATGGTAAACAGCTTGAACATCATCATCTTCTTCGATTTTATCAATCATCTTTAAGACATCCGCTGCTTGTTCTTCGGTAATATCTGAATGCGATAAGGCGATGCGTTCCAATTTCGCAGATTTCACCTCAATTCCTTTCTCTTCCAGTAATTTTTGCATATTACCAAAGTCTTCAAAAGAAGTTTGAACGACAGCAACATCATTGCCCTCTTCATCAGATTCCACGTATAATTCTTCTAAGCCCCCATCGATCAACTCTAATTCCAACTCTTCTAAGTCCAGTTCTTCTGTTGCAGCAAAACGGAAAATGGATTTGCGGTTAAAAATAAAATCCAGTGATCCTGTTTTTCCCAGTGAACCGCCAGCTTTCGTAAAATAGCTGCGAATGTTTCCTACAGTTCGGTTGGTATTATCGGTAGCAGTTTCAATTAAAACAGGTACACCATGAGGGCCATAGCCTTCGTATACATATTCTTCATAACCCTTGGAATCTTTCTCTGAAGCGCGTTTGATTGCAGCTTCAATACGATCCTTGGGCATATTAACAGCCTTGGCATTGTGTATTGCTGTACGAAGTCTCGAGTTGGTTTCGGGATGAGGGCCGCTTTCTTTAACCGCCATAGCGATTTCTTTACCTAAACGTGTAAATTGAACGGCCATTTTGGCCCAGCGTTTGAATTTCCGCTCTTTTCTGAATTCGAAAGCTCTTCCCATTGTTATATTTTGTTTTTAAGATTTTCAATCATGTCGACCGTCATCTTTTGGATGTCAAATTCTGGCGTCCAGTTCCAGTCTTTTCTTGCATAGGAGTCATCTAGACTAGCAGGCCATGAATCGGCAATCTGTTGTCTCGGATCGTTCTCTACGTAAGAGATTGCAAAATTAGGAAGAATTTTTTTAATTTCTTGTGCAAGTTCTTTTGGAGTAAATGTGATACCTCCAAGATTATAACTGTGGCGAATGCTTAGTCTTTCTTTTGGTGCATCCATTAATTCGAGTGTACCCCGAATGGCGTCCTCCATGTACAACATCGGTAATGCTGTGTTTTCAGATAGGAAGCAAGCATAGGAACCGGTTTTTAATGCTTCATAAAAAATGTCTACCGCATAATCCGTTGTACCGCCCCCTGGTTCAGTTTTCCAAGAAATGATGCCGGGATAACGGAGGCTGCGAATATCAAGACCACGATGTTCTTGATACCATTCAATGAGGCGCTCGCCTGCAAGTTTGCTGATACCATAAATTGTGTTTGGATCCATTACACAATATTGTTCGGTATTATTTTTTGGAGAATGCGGTCCGAAAACGGCAATTGAGCTTGGCCAAAATATCTTCGAAACTTTATAGCTCACAGCTAAATCAAGAACATTTAATAAGCCATTCATATTCAATTCCCAAGCTTTTTCAGGGTACTTCTCTCCTGTAGCCGAAAGCATAGCCGCTAGTAGGTATACTTGAGTAGGTTTATATTGTTGAAATAATTTCTCAAGTCCATTTTTGTCAAGAACATTAGCGATTTCGAAATTTTCGTCAGGGCTTTTAATCTGTGGTTCTCTAATGTCAGTGGTTACAACATTCTCTGCACCAAACTTTTTGCGCAATGCGATAGCTAATTCTGTGCCGATCTGGCCATTTGCACCAATGATAATAATGCTTTCTTTCATTTGTAAGTTTAATTTATGAAGCTACTACTTTTACCATCTTGAGTATCCATGCTCAACAGTATAAAGGAATCGCTCCGCTCATTTGTTCCCATCGATTAGGACAGGATCTAGCCTGACATAATTTACGTTTCATCGTGTAATGAAAATGAAATTTCAACCATGGCGGTTTATGATGCAAATATAAAGGCTTTTCAGTATCTATCAACTGCGGGATGCTGGATGATGTGTGTAAAAAACGTTAATTTATAGACTCTTGGGGCTGTTTTTATGAGATTTTAAACTGTTTCAATCGTTTGTTCTTTTTTTTTGAATAAGCAGCGAAAATTTTTACTTTTTTTGAATTGCTTTAATATTAATTTTTATCGGCTGGTAAGTGATGTAGAGATCGTTCTTCGGCAATTAGCGCCAATAAACTCTAAATGTTGTGACATTTTTATTAGAGGGACTAATATTTTGTTATTTTAATAGTGAAATTGCTGAATATTTTTTAAATTTGAAGAATTCATTCTTCGAGAATCAACTAAAACAAAATCAAATAACAAATTTTATATACACAATTTAAACACAGACAAAAATGAAAGTGGCAGTAGTCGGCGCAACAGGCCTTGTAGGTACTGAAATGCTAACCGTGTTGGCGGCGCGAAATTTCCCAGTAACAGAATTAATTCCAGTAGCTTCAGAGCGTAGCAAGGGTAAGGAAATTGAATTCAAGGGAAAGAAGTATAAGGTGGTGACTCCATCTGAGGCTATTGCTTTGAAACCTGATGTTGCTTTGTTTTCCGCTGGCGGTGATACATCGAAAGAATTTGCTCCTAAATTTGCTGAAGCTGGAATTACGGTGATCGACAATTCTTCGGCTTGGCGTATGGATCCTACAAAAAAACTGGTAGTTCCGGAAGTAAACGGTGATGTGTTATCTGCTGACGACAAGATTATTGCAAATCCAAACTGTTCGACGATACAAATGGTAGTGGCATTGAAGCCATTACACGATAAATATAAAATTAAGCGTGTGGTAGTTTCGACCTACCAATCTGTGACAGGTACGGGTGTAAAAGCCGTCAACCAATTAATGGATGAGCGTGCCGGAAAAGATGGTGAGAAAGCTTATCCTTATCAGATTGATCTCAATGTAATCCCTCATATTGATGTTTTCCAAGAAAACGGCTATACAAAAGAGGAGATGAAAATGATTCTTGAAACAAATAAAATCATGCGTGATGATTCTATTAAAGTCACTGCAACGACAGTGCGCATACCTGTAATGGGTGGACACTCTGAGTCGTTGAATATCGAATTTGAAAATGACTTTGATTTGAATGATGTACGTGCAGCTTTAGCGGCACAAAGCGGTTGTATCGTTGTTGACGATCCATCTTCACTGCAATATCCGATGCCGAAAGATGCACATGGTAGAGATGAAGTGTTTGTAGGACGTATCCGTCGCGATGAATCTCAACCAAATACCCTTAACATGTGGGTAGTAGCGGATAACTTACGTAAAGGTGCTGCAACCAACGCCGTTCAAGTAGCCGAGTTATTAGCTGAAAAAGGATTGATCTAACTCAAGTAGATTCCATAATAAATATGGAGCCCTCATGATAACGTTCATGGGGGCTCTTTTTTATAAGCTATTAATAATTTAGGGCACTTACTGGTTGACTCTGAATCGTGTCCTAAAAGATTACGGCATCAATGTGCTGGGCTTGATAGAAAACTCAATCTTATCATTTAATGGGGAGTATGCTTCTTTACTTTGCTCTTCGAGTCGATCCGGAAACAAGATCCCGAAGAGATGATCGGTTTCGTGTTGAAAAATAACAGCAGTAAAGCCTTCGATATTTTCTTCGATCACTTTCCCTTCTTTATTGATGTATTGCAAGCGGATCGCGTAACTCCTCAATACGTCTTCTTTACGGTTAGGAATAGAAAGGCAACCTTCGGCACCCGTACGTTTTAATTTGGAGCGCCATAGAATTTTAGGATTGATATAGAACTCAAAAGGTTGATCTGGTTTGTCAAATCGCTGTACCCAGATTAGATTTTTATTTATACCGATTTGTGGCGCAGCGATGCCTACACCCGGGTGATTGGGATCACGTACCGTCGCAAACATTCTTTTGGAAAGTGATTCAATCAATGGGTCGTTGTATTTGACATCAGTGCATGTCGCTTTTAAAACTTTCAGATCTTTTTCGTCCGTTGTCTGCAATACACGAAGAATTGCATTTTCACCTCCAGATGAAATGATTTTCTTGTCGGCAGCACTGAATTCCTGGCCTGCATTAAGATTGACCGGCCTTTCGTTTTTTGACTTATGAAATGCTTTTTCTCCTGCCATAATTTTTGTTTCTAAATTGTTTTCAACTGGGGGAACCGGACAACGGTAACCGTTACTATAAGCGCAATAGGGGTTATATGCTTTGTTAAAATCTATCTCAACGTTGTCCCCTTTTATATCGTCTGTGGATAGATCAATATATCGGCCACCACTATAACTTTCCTGGCCATTTGTTAAATCTAAAAATGGCAAAAATAAATGCTTTTTGTATGCAGGGTTTTGAAATAATGCGACGCTTTGGTAAACATTCAGTACACGTTTTTTACCTTGAAGGATAAATGTTATGATTCCGTATCTTTTGTATTCATTGCTTGTGCCGTCGTAGGTCGGCATCCGAAAAACTGGTTCATCAAACAGAATATCAATTTTGCCCTTGACTTTGTAGCTGACGTCTACAGGAAAGTAATCCAAAAATGCCACTTGATCTGATTTCAATGGACCATATTGTTCTTTCGCCAATTCAGCGGCTTTTTCTTCACGAAGAGTGGTAATGTATTGCTCGTATTTAGTTTGTGCATGCGTATTCAAGCATAAGGCCAACAGGAAACTGGCGACAAGTGTTCTTTTCATTTGTTTAAATATCTTTCTGTCCGATTTTTATGATTTAATACTGTGCCACTTCTTGCCAACATTAGAATGTGACAAAGCGTAAAGGAAGAGATTATAGTTTCAAAAATCAATATCTTTTGTCGTAGCAAAATCGACAATCAAAGTTATTACTTGATTTCGATTATTCAAAACGTTGTTTTTCATTGTTTAACACCATTGTGCCCAATCTTAATGAGTTGAAATTTGACGTATTCAACCATCCATTTCCATGCAATAGCTGTGTTAATTTGCCCAGTGAGTAAATTTCGCTCTCAAGATCAATGTCTTCAAGCTTAAAATCGTCATTGGGATTTGATGAGGTATACAATGATATAGTAAAGATCTGTATGTTCCTACATTACCTTAGGATTTGTATAGCTATAAGTTAGATTTTAGTTAGGGTTTACTTAGGTTTTATCTATACTATACCTAAACTAACCCTAACTAAACCCTAAACTAAACCTAAGTAAACGTGGAACTAAATAGGACACAAAAGAACGTTATTTTAGTGTAAATAATTTAATCCGATTATGTTAACGTATAAATGGAACTTCATGCATATATCTCCCAATACTCATATCTAAATTGTACTTTTGTAAAAAAACATATCCATGAGACTGATGGCATTTGATTACGGTACAAAACGAATAGGGGTTGCAGTGACCGATCCAATGCAAATTATTGCGACGGCATTGACGACTGTACATCCGGAGGATATCTGGACATTTCTAGCAGCGTATTTACAGACAGAGCAGGTAGAAACTTTTGTTGTCGGCAAGCCGCGTCAGTTGGATGGTACCGACTCTGAATCCGCACAGCATGTTGTCGGTTTTATTCGAAAACTTAAAAAGACTTATCCAGCCATTGCTGTCGCTGAAATAGATGAGCGTTTTACTTCTAAAATGGCTTCTGCAGCGATCGCGCAAAGTGGGAAAAAAAAGAAGGACCGTCAACAGAAAGGGTTGATTGATACCGTGTCTGCAACAATCATTTTGCAAAGCTACATGGATAGCCGCAATTTTTAGATACACAACGACTAATACGTCAAACAAGAATGAATAAAAAATAGAAGGATGAAGAGCATATTATTTTTTACCGAGGATACGGATTTCAAATTAAAAGAAAAGGGAAAGATTCGCCAATGGATTGCTGATGCCATCAAAGGAGAAGGATTTAAACGTGTTGGCGAATTGAGCTTTATCCTTTGCTCGGATGCTTACTTGCTTGAAATCAATAAGCAATATTTAAATCACGACACCTATACTGATATCGTTACTTTTGATTCTTCCGAATATGATGACACTATCGCCGGCGATATTTTTATTAGTGTGGAGCGTATTCAGGAGAATGCTGAAAAGTTTAAGGTTGATGTGCGTGACGAGCTTCACCGGGTTATTATTCATGGTGTCATGCACCTGTGCGGTTATCCCGATAAAAAACCGGCAGATAAAGCCAAGATGACCGCCAAAGAGGATGAGTATCTTGATAAAAGAAACTTTTAAAGATTCCTACGCGGCTTTTTAAACTGCGACTACTGGTATGAGAACGGAATTGAACGCTGGAGCTTGTCGAGAGAGTGGAGGGCAAAACATAAAAAAAGGTCTTTACAAATTTTGTAAAGACCTTTTTTTATGTTGTTCTAAAGATTAAAATCTTTCAAATTGCGAGAAGAAGAAGTTACCCTCGATAGCAGCATTATCATCTGAATCAGATCCATGAATAGCGTTTGCATCGATTGATTTTGCATATTTATTACGGATTGTGCCTTCAGCCGCGTCAGCAGGGTTAGTTGCACCGATCAGTGTACGGAAATCTTCAACAGCATTGTCTTTTTCCAAGATGGCAGCAACGATAGGACCTGAGGTCATAAATTCCACCAATTCACCATAAAAAGGACGCTCTTTGTGTACTGCGTAAAATGCACCAGCTGTCTCTTTAGAAAGTTGAATGTATTTCATTGCGATGATTTTAAAACCACCAGCAATGATATCGTTTAAGATTGCACCGATGTGACCGTTCGCTACAGCGTCAGGTTTGATCATCGTAAAAGTTCTGTTAGTTGCCATTATTTTAATTTTTATGCAAAATTAGATAAATTGCATTTCATATGCAATATCCTTACGATTCATATACACACAATTCTTGATAAACTTAATAGGCTCTTACGGGTGAAATCTTTCTGTTTCACTTCCGATCGCTATTGATGTTTAGATAAATGTTTCTTTCTGATCCGTTACAATTGACTTTTTTTGTGCAGACGGTAACAAGCTTTACATTTTATCGATTGTATAAAAGTAAAAGAACAATTGATCTAAGTTCAATATGAATATGTAACTTTGTGATATTATGGCATTAAATCTAACAGTAGACATCGATAAGGATTCAGGCTTTTGCTTTGGAGTAGTATACGCTATTGATATGGCGGAAGAGATCTTGGAAGAGGATGGTTATCTTTATTGTTTGGGTGATATTGTTCATAATGATGAGGAAGTTGCTCGATTAAAAGCAAAAGGTTTACGAATTATAGATCATGCTGCTCTGCCCACTTTGAGCAATGAAAAGGTATTGATCCGTGCCCACGGTGAAGCGCCAGATACCTATCGTATTGCTTTGCAAAATAATATTACTTTGATAGATGCCTCTTGTCCAGTAGTCCTTAAATTGCAGAACCGTATAAAGACGTCCTTCGATCAAAAGGAGAAGATTTTGATTTTCGGTAAGCATGGACATGCTGAAGTGATTGGTTTACAGGGGCAGACGAATAATGAAGCCTTGGTTTTTCAGGATCTTTCTGAGCTGGATCAAGTCGCGTTGCCATCTTCATTTACGCTATATAGCCAGACAACAAAAAGTGTGGATAAATTTTATGCGATCAAAGACGAGCTTATCAAGCGTGGGTATGAAGTGAAGGCAAATGACACTATTTGTCGCCAGGTCTCCAATCGATATGAAGATCTGGGTGCTTTTGCGAAACAATATGACAAAATCGTTTTTGTGTCAGGCAAAAAATCGTCCAATGGAAAAGTGCTGTTTGAAGTCTGTCAAAACGCAAATCCAGCAAGTTATTTTATTTCTGATCCAGCCGAATTGGATGCATCGGTCTTCGCTGAGAACGATCGTATTGGTATTTGTGGTGCCACTTCAACGCCAATGTGGTTGATGAAAGATGTAAAGGCAACTTTAGAAGCCTTATAAGAGCAATTACCCGTCACAGATATTTCATAATTCCAAGGTTTAGATCCCTGGCGTATTCTTGGTGTATTCTTTTTGTGTAGCTTTGTAAGCTATGAGCAATAAAGGCAAAAAAGGTATTCTTTTGGTACAATTGGGTACACCTGATAGTCCCACTACTCCTGATGTTAGAAGATATTTAACGGAATTTCTAATGGATCCGCGTGTAATTGATATCCCTTACGTCCAACGAACCTTGTTGGTAAAAGGAATTATAGCACTGACACGTGCTCCGAAATCCGCAAAGGTATACAAATCAATCTGGGATAAAGAAACTGGATCACCTTTGATGCATTATAGTATCTTGCAGCGTGACCTGCTTCAGAAAGCGTTGGGAGATGAATACCATGTGGAACTGGCGATGCGCTACCAGAATCCATCGATTGAGTCTGCTTTGAAAAATATGGAAGGTCTATTGTTGGAATCTATTCGGGTCATCCCTTTATTCCCTCAATATGCCTCAGCAACATCGGGATCAGTGATAGACCGTGTTATGGAATTGATTCGCAAATGGAATTATTTGCCAGAAATCAGTTTTGTGAGCAATTTTTGTACTAATGATTTAATGGTAGAGACCTACGCAGATCATGCCCGCAGGCATGATTTAGAAAGTTTTGATCATTTTGTTTTTAGTTATCATGGCCTTCCTGTGCGGCAACTTGGAAAAGTTGATCCTACAGGTCAGCTAAAATGTCCCGAATCAGGCTGCGAGTCCTGTAAAGCGACAGTTAATTCATACTGCTATCTTTCTCAATGTTATGCAACAACACGTGCTATTGCTACCAAACTAGGTTTAAGAAAGGAGCAATATTCGCAGTGCTTTCAATCCCGTCTGGGTAAAGAACCCTGGATACAGCCTTATACTTCCGATTTATTGCATGATCTTGCCGCCAAAGGATGTAAGAAATTATTAATTTTCAGTCCTGCCTTTGTGGCAGATTGTATCGAGACCATTGATGAAATTGGCGTGGAATATGCTAATGAATTTAAGCAGTTGGGCGGAGAAGAAGTGTGTTTGGTAGAAAGTCTTAATGATGATCCCAAATGGATTGAATCTTTAAAACAAATGGCACTCAATGCCAAAAATTAAAACAGGTAAAAGATGTTGTTAATAAACGCGTGTGTATTACTCCTATTAGATTTTTATATTTTCTTTGCGCTCCGTGCAACGAAGATTAAGTTCCCCAAAACAAAAGTATTTTCGATCTTGTGGTGGTCTTATTCTGCTTTGCTTCTATTAGGTGTCTTTATCTCCGCAAAATATAGTATTCCTTTAATCGTAAGGTCGGTTATCTTGGTGGCCTTTTTTCTAACGGCGGCATCCAAGATATTTTTCTTTTTGATTTTGTTAATTGATGATATCCGACGTGGTGGTGTATGGGTAAAACGTCTTTTTGCAAGGAAGAAATCAGTCGAGGATTTGGTCGAAGATGCCGGGGACCCTTTACCAGAAAATCCAGTCAAAGGAATTAGCCGATCGGAGTTTTTGACCAAAGCAGGTATTCTAGTTGGCGCCTCGCCCTTGATACCGCTGAGCTGGGGTATTATTTCAGGAGCTTACGATTATCGTGTCAGAAGAGTTCCTTTGTATTTGCCTAATTTGCCGAAGGCATTTCACGGTATGACGATAGCGCAGATATCGGATGTGCACTCTGGATCTTTTTACAATAAGAAAGCTGTCAACGGAGGGATTGATATGCTATTGAAAGAAAAGGCTGATGTGACGTTTTTTACTGGTGATATTGTGAATGCACAAGCTTCCGAAATGCGCGGTTATCAAGATATTTTTGCACGTGTAAAATCTGATTTAGGCGTATTTTCTACACTGGGTAACCATGATTATGGCGACTATTATTATGGTAAAGAAGATTCTCCTGCAAAGCGCAAGAACCTCCAGAATGTGATCGATGTTCATAAAATCATGGGCTGGGATCTTTTAATGGATGAAAATCGTAAAATTAAAGTAGATGGGGAAGAACTTTGTATCGTAGGCGTTCAAAATTGGGGTACAGGCCGTTTTCCGAAGCATGGTGACATTCAGAAAGCTTTAATGGGCACCGAAGAACAGCCTGTTAAGTTATTGTTGTCGCATGATCCTTCTCATTGGCGCGCTCAGGTATTGGACACAGATGTGGATGTGATGTTTGCCGGTCATACGCATGGTATGCAATTTGGTGTCAGGTCTGAAATGTTGCAATGGAGCCCGGTACAATACATCTATAAAGAATGGGCGGGATTGTACCGTGCAAAACAGAATAAACGACTTTATGTCAATGTTGGCTATGGCTTTTTAGGTTATCCGGGACGTGTTGGTATTCTTCCTGAAATTACCATATTCGAATTGTTAAAAGCGCAGGACCCGAAGTTTAAAGCATAAAAAATCCCCTTTGACTTTTCAGTTAATATAGCTATAATTGTGTATTCTGTACACCAGTTATACATGACATGCAATCAACTTTAAACTTTGGGGACTCTCCCCACACACGCGTTAATATTCTTACCGGGGAAAAAGTACTTGTGTCTCCGCATCGTAGTAAAAGACCATGGCAAGGACAAGTGGAGGGTCTTCCGGGAGATAATAGGCCTGAATATGATCCAAAATGTTACTTGTGTCCCACCAATCAACGGGCAGATGGCGATATTAATCCAGATTATAAAGAAAGTTTTGTCTTCGTGAATGATTTTTCTGCTTTACTCCAAGATACAAGCCAGCAAGAATTTAATGAAGATGAATTATTTGTAGCCGAAACCGAAAGAGGAATCTGTAAAGTAATTGCATTCACGCCCCGCCACGACCTCACTCTGCCAGAAATGGATCAAGAGGCAATAAAAGCTGTGGTAGATCTTTGGCAAAAGGAATTTGTGGATCTCTCCAAGGTTGAATGGATCAAATACATTCAGATTTTTGAGAATAAAGGTGCAATTATGGGATGCAGTAACCCACATCCACATGGACAGATTTGGTCACAAAACCATTTGCCTGTAGAAATTCAAAAAGAATGTGTTCAGCAACAGAAGTATTTCGATAAATATCAGCGCACCATCCTGTCAGATTATGTTAAAGCTGAACTAAGTAAGGAAGAACGAATTATCGATGAAAATGATTCATTTGTTTCCTTGGTTCCTTTTTGGGCGGCTTGGCCTTATGAGACGATGATCGTCAGCAAACGGGCTATTCAGAATATTGCTGGCTTTGACGATAAAGAAAAGGCCGATTTTGCGGCTATACTCAAGCTTTTGACGACACGTTACGACAATCTTTTCAAGACATCTTTCCCTTATTCCGCTGGAATGCATCAGGCTCCAGTGAATGACGGCGAACATCCCGAGTGGCATTGGCATATGCACTTCTATCCACCACTGCTGCGTTCTGCAACGGTGAAAAAATTTATGGTCGGCTATGAGATGTTAGCAAACCCCCAACGTGATATTACACCAGAAGTTGCCGCTGAACAGTTGCGAAATTGTTCGACAATACATTATAAATCTAAACAAGATGATAACAAAGGATACAATAGTAAATAAATTTAAAGAGCACTATCAAGAAGAGCCGCTTGTGGTTTCTTCGCCTGGACGCATTAATATTATCGGCGAACATACCGATTACAATGATGGCTTTGTATTGCCTGCAGCGATTGATAAGGCAATTTATGTTGCTGTAAGTAAGCGATCGGATGATACGATCGTATTGTATGCAGAAGACTATCAGGAACGGCACGAGGTGAAAATGGCAGAGATTGCTATTTCGGAAAAACATTGGCCAAACTACATCCTCGGAGTGGTCGATCAGTATCAGAAACGCGGAGCAGTATTAGGTGGATTTAATCTTTATATCGATGGTGATGTGCCGCTAGGAGCAGGCTTGTCATCTTCAGCGGCTGTTGAATGTGCGGTTACCTTGGCCCTCAGCGAATTGTTCAATCTGCAGGTAGAACGACTTGATATTCCCCAGATCGCGCAGAAAGCTGAACATACTTACGCTGGCGTGATGTGTGGTATCATGGACCAGTTTGCGTCTGCTTTTGGTAAAGAAAAAAATGTTATTAAGCTGGATTGCCGTACGTTAGGGTTTGAGTATGTTCCGCTTGATCTGAAAGGATATGAAGTTGTATTATTGAATACCAACGTAAAACATTCATTGGCTTCTACCGCTTACAATACACGCCGAGAGCAGTGCGAGCAGGCCTCTGCGTGGATACAGGAGAAATACCCTGAAGTCAAAAACTTACGTGACGTAACTGTCGAGATGCTGGATGAATTGGTGAAAGAAAAAGATGCCGATATTTACGCTAAAGCAAGCTTTGTTGTCCGTGAGAATGAGCGCGTCGAAAAGTCATGCGATGCACTACGTTCTGGCGATGTTGTTCAGTTGGGGCAATATATTTTCGAAAGCCACGAAGGTTTAAGCAAAGTATATGAAGTCAGTTGTGCGGAACTGGATTATTTAGTGGATTATGTCAAGCAGTTTCCCGAAGTGATCGGAGCCCGAATGATGGGCGGCGGCTTCGGCGGCTGTACGATCAATATCGTTAAAGAAGGTGTATTACCTTCAATTTTGCCAACACTCGAAAAGGAGTACAAACAGAAATTTGATAAAGAACTCTCTGTGATTCAGGTCAGGATTGCGGATGGTACAAGGGTATTGTGATTGGATAGTATTAAAGAGGGGGATAGCAAGTTCATGTTATCCCCCTTTTTTGTTCTCCGCGATAACGATCTAATGGATAGATCCTAGTTAATCTGGTCCAAGGCTTGTTTTAAGTCGGCGATTAAATCATCGATATGTTCGATCCCAACGGAGATGCGTAGCATTCCAAGTGTGATTCCCGAAGCTTCTTTCTGTTCCTTTGTATGATGGCGTCCCCACATACTCGCAGGGTGTACAATAAGGGATTCAACACCACCTAAACTGGCAGCATTGATAAATATGTGCAAGCCATTGATGAGTTTCTGTGCATTTAAAAATGCCTTCTCCTCATCTTTACCATCAACATCGATGCAAAGCATGCCCGAAAAGCCTTTCATTTGTTGGGCTGCAAGCTCATGTTGTGGATGGTTGGCTAATCCAGGGTAACTGACTTTTTTGATTTTTGGATGTTGATCCAAAAATTCGGCCAGCTTCAGCGCATTGGTATTGATCTGTTTGACCCGTAGACTTAGCGTTTTTAATCCGCGTAACAATAACCAGGAGTCAAGCGGTGCAAGTGATGCCCCTAAAGCGACAGACCGTTTCCATACACGCGCAATATAGTCTCGTGTGCCGCACACGATACCTGCAGTGAGATCACTATGTCCACCCAAATATTTCGTAGCGCTATGTACAACGACATCAATTCCAAAATCTGTCGGTGTTTGGTTAATGGGGGAGGCAAAGGTATTATCGACCATGCTCTGAATCCCATGCTTTTTGGCGAGTTCTCCGATCGCTTTTAGATCCGTGATATAGAGATTGGGATTGGATGGAGTCTCTATATATATCAGCTTGGTATTTGTCTGAATAGCTTTTTCAAAAGCTGAAACATCTGTTTGATCCACAGCAGTAACTGTAATGCCATAATCCGTTAAGAACTCCTTAAAGAAAATAGCCGTTCCGGAATAATGTGCATGTTGGGCGACAATATGATCTCCCGATTTAACGATGGCCAATATGGCCGTACTGATCGCTGCCATACCAGTTGCAAATAACAGTGCATCCTCGGTTTTTTCCAACTTCGCTAAGATGGTAGCCACTTGACTATTCGTTGGATTGCCATGGCGATGATAAAAATAAGGATGCTTTGGTTCGGTAGCGGCTTTAATATACTCCATTGGATCTGGGTCGGCAACGTAGGTTGATGTCTGATAAATTGGAGTGGTTACTGCAGATGTCTGGTTGAATTGCTGTCCTTCATGAACGAGGATCGTTTCAGTATTGCTTGTCATGCTAATGGTGTTTATTGATGCTTATGATGCCTTATTCCTCCATAACAAGATTGCTCAATAGCGAGAGTAAGTAAATTCCCATTTGTGTGGAAGTACTTTTGGTACTATTCGGAACGAATAAGGTGTTTCCTGCATACCAAATATAAATAAAATCTACAGATGGAGTAGATTTTATTTATACGCGGGGTATTTAAATATCTTATAACATTTCTCTCAAGAGGTTCAGTGCATATCCAATGGTATTCACATTGTTCAACGCCAAACGGAGCTGGCCTTTAACTTCTTTCAGGTTGCTAATCTCTGGATGGCTTTGTACAAAAGACAGTACGCGGCCGAATTGATCTGACTCAAAGTAGCTTGATTTAGGATTACTTACAAAGTAAGCTTTCAGCGTATGTTTTTTGTAAGCTATTTTTTCGAAGCCGATCGTTTTACCAAACCACTGCAGACGGAGTGTATTGAATAATTCAAACACTTCACGTGGAATAGGGCCAAAGCGATCTTCAAGCTCCTGCTCAAAGGCTGCCAATTGCTGCTCGTTTTCCAGTTTGGAGAGTTCGGTATACAGATTATATCGCTCCGTAATATTTGTCACATATTCGTCGGGAATCAATACCTCGAGGTCTGTGTCAATCTGTGTAAAGGACACATATTGTCGTTCTTTTTCATCGGCAAATACTTCCGAGAATTCGTCTTCTTTCAGTTCCTGAATGGCCTCGTCTAAGATTTTATGGTACATTTCGAAACCGATTTCGGCAATAAAACCCGATTGTTCGCCTCCTAGGAGGTTTCCCGAACCGCGTATATCCAGATCGCGCATGGCAACATTAAATCCAGAGCCCAGTTCAGAAAATTCTTCTATCGCCGAAAGTCGTTTGTAAGCCTCCGGTGTTAAGGTTGACAATGGTGGACTGAGGAGATAGCAAAATGCTTTCTTATTGGAACGACCAACCCGACCGCGCATTTGGTGTAGATCGCTCAGACCAAACATATGCGCGTGATTGATAATGATCGTATTGGCATTTGGAATATCAAGACCTGCCTCAATAATCGTTGTTGCGATCAAGACATCAAAATCATGGTTGATAAATTTGAGCATCACATCCTCAAGTTCATCGCCTTCAAGCTGGCCATGAGCCACACCGACCCGGGCTCTGGGGACCAGTTTACGGATTAAATTGCCCAGCTGCGGAAGATCCGCCACACGATTATGGATAAAGAATACCTGCCCACCTCGATCAAGTTCGTAGCTGACTGCCTCGCCGATCAATGTTTCATTGAAAACGTGCAGTTCTGTCTGTACAGGCTGCCGGTTGGGGGGAGGAGTGGAGATAATACTTAAATCGCGGGCACCCATCAATGAAAAGTGCAATGTCCTTGGAATTGGTGTTGCTGTCAGTGTTAACGAATCTACATTCGCACGCATAACTTTCAATTTTTCCTTTACAGCAACGCCAAATTTCTGCTCTTCATCAATAATCATCAGGCCGAGGTCTTTGAACTTAACATCTTTGCTGACTAGACGATGGGTGCCGATAATAATGTCTATTTTTCCTTCGGCAAGCCTTGCTAAGGTATCTTTAATCTGTTTGGTCGTTTTAAAACGGTTGATGTAGTCTATATTGCATGGAAGACCTTCTAGTCGCTCCGAAAATGTACGGAAATGCTGCAATGCAAGAATTGTCGTCGGTACGAGTACGGCAACCTGCTTACTGTCTGCTACAGCTTTGAAAGCCGCACGGATGGCAACTTCCGTTTTTCCAAATCCAACGTCCCCACAGATCAATCGGTCCATTGGATGTGGAGATTCCATATCTTTTTTTACATCGGCAGTAGCTTTCTCCTGATCGGGCGTATCCTCATAAATAAAGGAGGCCTCCAATTCATTCTGTAAGTAGCTATCCGGTGAAAAAGCATTTCCGTGCTGTGCCTTTCTTTTGGCATAAAGCATGATTAGGTCACGCGCAATATCTTTTACCTTTTTCTTGGTCGTCTTCTTCAGTTTGTCCCAAGCATCGGTCCCGAGTTTGTTCATTTTGGGAACCGTACCCTCCTTACCGGAATATTTGGAAATACGGTTTAAAGAGTTGATGTTCACATATAAAAGATCATTATCTGCATAGATCAGACGGATCATTTCCTGGGATTTACCATTGACATCCACTTTTTCCAAACCTCCATATCGGCCGACACCGTGGTCAATATGGGTAATAAAATCGCCTGGTTTGAGATCCCGTAAATCCTTCAGTGTAATTGCCTGCGAACGTTCGTAAGCTTTCTTGCGTTTATATTTATAATAGCGGTCAAAAATTTGGTGATCTGTGTAGCAGGCCAACTTTAAACTGTCATCTCTAAAACCTTCGCGTAAAGCTTTATGAATCGGGATGAATGTTGCCGATTTGTCGAGATCTTCTAGAATGGTATAAATACGCTCAACCTGTTTCGTTGAATCTGAAAAGATAAGATTTTGGATGCGTTGGTCTTCATTCTCCTTGAAATTATGGATTAAAAGATTAAAATCTTTATTGAAAGAGGGTTGCGGATGGATATCAAACTTGAATGTATTCTCCGCTTTATAAAAGAATTGTTTGCCGAATTCAATAATTGGGAACTCAAAAAACAGCGCATTGAGGTTTTTTTCGTCTGTAAATTCGTGGGCTGGATTATGCCATTCGGGGTTGTCTTTTTTCTGCTTATCGTTCAATCCTGCCCATAATTTTTCCGCCTTCTTTATGCCCTCTCTAACAATATCTAAGGTGAATTGAGCGTCTTTTATCCAGATCGTGGCGCCCTGATCAATATATTCTAGCAGCGAAATGTGCTGTGATGTCAAGAACTTGGCCTGAACGTTAGGAACAATGGTTACTTTGTGGATCTTTTTGACGGAAAGCTGCGACTCAATGTCAAATGTCCGTATGCTTTCAATATCGTCGCCAAAGAATTCAATACGGTAAGGAAGATCGTTCGAAAAAGAAAAGATATCGACGATGCCTCCTCGTATCGCGAACTGCCCAGGCTCATACACAAAGTCTACACGATCAAAATCATATTCAATCAAGAATTCATTGATGAAATTAATACTTAAAGCGGTATTCTCTGTTATCTCCAATGTATTCTTATCCAAATCACTTCGGTTGATTACTTTCTCCGCAATAGCTTCCGGATACGTAACCACCATTTTAGGTAACTCTGAGGTATGGTTGAGTGAACTTAACGTCTCTGCACGCTGTAATACGTTGGCAGAGTCGGTCTGTGTAAAATCAAATGCTTTTCGATAAGACGAAGGAAAAAAAAGGACCTGTTTATCCAGTAGGCTTTCCAGATCGCTTAAAAAATAAGATGCGTCTTCATGGGTCGGTAAGATAAACACCATTGGACGTTCCTGTAAGTTGTAAGAAGATACGGCTATAAATGCATCCGATGATCCAATAAGTCCTTTAAGCTGAATTTTCGGATTTTTGGATTGCATAGCCTTGGTTAGCGACTGGATGGATTCGCTTTGGCTGTATTTTTCTAATATTTCTTGAATTCCCACGAGCAAAAATTTCGAATAATTGCGAATTTAGCGAAATACTATTAAGTATTGGGTATGAAGTGCTAAATTTTTTGGTAAAAAAATAGCAGACTTGCTCGTTATGAAAGGTGTGGCTTTTGTATGGATTGAAGTGTATAACCGATGACTCCGGGCGGACATTTATCTCGCTAGGTAAAAGGTATAGGCGAAAGCGAGTAAAACTAGCAATGTAGCTAGGTAAATTAATTTATATTGCTCGTAAGCAGTAACATGAAAGGATCCAATTTTAACGCGGTTTTTGCTATTTCTCATAATTAATTTAGGTCGATATCAATCTTCTGTTCACTAATATAGCTTTTTAGCGTCGTATTACCAAAGGTATCCAATGTATTTTGGAAATCTTCCCGATAGTCGAACTGAAAGTCCTCATGAAGTTTGCTGTATTTGCCCACCGCATGCTTTATACGTCCTGTTATATATTTATGTAATTTGTGCGCAGCAGATTGATAAGAGGAATCAAAAAGTCTGTCGTAATCCACGATCGTTCTTTTCAGGATATAGATTCTAAATTCCACCTCACTAACTTTATCCTTAGTGACTTTTTCGTGTTCATTGACCAGCCCACTCGCCTGTTTGACAAGTTTACTAAGCGCAATAAAATTACTGTGATGTGGCGTATTGCCAATCTGGCTTATACTAGTATCGAACAGTTGTGCCAGTTGCTTGCGTAGTTTTTCAATACGTTCCTCTAAGTCATCTGCATTCTCCAATAATTGGAAATGCAATTGTTTGATCAGCATTTTATCCTTGCTTATCAGACGTACGAGAAGCTTGTCTTTCTCCTTTTGGGGCAAGTCTAGGACAGCCTTCTTTAATTCGGGATCCTGATGTAAGGACATAACGCGTTTTTTTTGTGTGAAAGAGAGCGATTGAAATATAAATCAGGCACCGCTATGGGGAGCCTGATTTATAGCAATCGTTTAATATAAGATTCTAAATTTTATTGTATTCTCGATCTGTTTGAGTTGTTTCAAAAGATCTTTATCGTATTCTCCTTGTATATCTGTTACCGCATATCCGATATCGCTTTTGGTCATTAGAAATTGGGCAACAATATTAATGTTATTTTGAGCATATACCTTATTGATTTGAGCCATGATTCCAGGAACGTTTTTATGGATATGGAGCAATCTGGTTACCTGTTTCACTTTGGGTAAAATCAGATTCGGGAAATTACGGCTAAGGTACGTGTCGCCATTATTAATGAATTCAGCCATTCGACGAGGAATAAACTCTGAATTCTTCTTTTTATTTTTCTTGTCGTCGAAAACGACAATACCTTTGGCGTTACAGATCTCCTTATTAATGTGACCTTTGATATCGCCCAAATACCCGATCGTTTTTAATTTGTCAGCTTGCTGAAGCAGCTCATCACTGATATAAATATTGCCGCCCAATAGTAGCATACCGACATCTTTGATGTACTTTTCTTCAATGGTATCCTTTATCCGGATTGAAAAGCCGTCTCTTTTTAAGATATGAGCTGCTATTTCTGGTACCTCGCCTACGATCAAACATAGGATACGATTCTTGGGATAGGATATTGCACGGGGAAGATCATTGACATAGAGGAACTCATCAAAACTTGGTGTAATGAAATCGGCTTTTTCAGTCACGCTTTTACGTTGGATATTCTCAGTGAATGCAAAAAACTTTTCAATTAACCCCGACTCTTTTAATTGGAAATCGGAATATCCGTCGCCAATGCCAAATAACCTTCCTTCAATTTTTAATTGTCTCAATAATTGCACTTTTCCACCTTCATTTGACAGTGGATTCTCTTCGTCAAAACCGATAATATTGCCTTCATCATCGAATCTGAATGTGTTGGCATAGATATTTTCCGTCTTTATATGGTAAGGGGTAACGACAGGTGTAATAAACTCTTTAAAACCTCCTGAAACAATCCATGCGGTGTCAGCGTTTTTTTTGAAGAATTCACGATTTCGCGAAAAAGAGGTTGATACTTTCTTTTTAAGATGTGAAACAAGTTTATCCAGATGAGTTTTATTCGCATTTAAGAGCTTTACGCGGCCAGCCAAAGCTTCGCGAAAAGATAGTTTACCCTCCATCGCGAGATTGGTATACCGCTCGATTTCGAGGTAGATAGCCTCGCGATCGGGGTGATGTTCCAAAGAGATTCTTGCAAGTTCATCAAGTGCTTCTACTTGCGTAAATGTACTATCAAAATCAATGATGTAATAGTTTTTCATTGTATTATTTTTTTATGAAACAATGGTGAATAATGCATCCAAATACTGATCTTCCCTATCGGCATTTCCCTTAAAAACATATTGATTAAGGGAAATAAAAAATAGTTAAGGGATCGTTATAGAATGTCTGTTACGCACGATGAATCAAGGTTTGGTTGTTTAATATGTTATAGTTTACTGTTTGTTATATAATGCTGCAATTTCTTTTAAGGTTTGTTCCAAAGGACGATAACTGTGATTAAGAAGTGCTTGGATTTTAGCATTGGAATAGTGCAATTTAGCACTGGAAGCAACTGCCGTCTCTTTTGTTAAGGTTGCATTTGATTTTTTAAATATGGAAAGCAAGCTGGATACTGTAGACGCAATTTGAAGCATGGTCTCTGACACTTCGATTGTCGGTTGAGGCTTGTTCATTAATACACTCGCCACACTCAAAAGGTCTTTGTTGCTAATATTGAGATTATTGATGATATAGCGTTCCGCAGTAACATCTTCTCTTTCCATCAGCTGAATCATGATTGAAGCAACGTCTTCTACATCAACAACGCCAACGCTTCCTGTTGGGTAAAATCGTAAGCCTTTATCGATCATCGAAAATATAGCTCCAGAGCCTTTATCGCTAGCTGAGGCCCCTAAAATTACAGAAGGATTGACAATAACTGCATTCAAACCTTCTGTTATACCGCGCCACACCTCCATCTCTGCCTGATATTTGGATAGCGAATAGTTAGATGTCAGTGAATTGTGTTCCCATTGATCTTCTTCGGATACAGAAATGTTATCCCTATTTGTACCCAAAGCGGCAATAGAGCTTACATGTAAGAGACGAATGCCCTTTTCAAGGCAAAGGTTGACTACGTTTGTCGTTCCTTCAACATTCACCTTAAACAGTGATTTAGCATCCTTTTTTTGGTAGGAAACCATTGCAGCGCAATGATACACTTTGGTGACTCCTTCGAGAGCATCCTTGAGTTCAAAATAGTTGTTGATATCTGCGTCGACCCACTGAATCAAAGAAGAAGATAACAGCGGGGTGGGAATAGTCGATTGAGCTCTTTTAATGGCAATTACGTCAATTCCTTGGTCTATCAACTGCCTAATTAGTGTAGACCCTAAAAAACCTGTTCCTCCAGTTATTAATATCACTTGATAAAGATACTGTTAAAAATAATGTTTTCAAAAGTTAGTTAATAAATGGATATTTGTGTGAATTGTATCTTGAAAAATAAGATATTTTACAAATTATAGCTTATGTCATCACTGTCCGTATTCTTTCGTCCAATTTCAGTTATAAGTTTTGCGCCCGAGCATGGCTTCTTAAATTCTCAACTAGGAAACGTTATTCAAGCCTATGAAACAGACTTTCCAAACTGGGAAGGAGATAAAAAGCCGCACTTAGCTATTGTCGGGGTAGAAGAAGACCGGGCTTCTCTGAATAATAACGGAACAGATAAAGCGCCAGATGCCGTGCGAAAACATCTATATGCGCTGTATCAGGGGGATTACAAGATGAATATTGTTGATCTGGGAAATATCAAAGCAGGCAATACAATTCAAGATACCTATATTGCTTTAAAATCCGTAGTTGAAGAGCTGGTGAAAGAAAATATTGTCCCTATTATCATTGGAGGAGGCCAGGATCTTACTTATGCACAATATTTGGGGTATCAAAATTTGGAACGGAAAATAGAGCTAGCGGTTATCGATGCACGTTTTGATATTGATCAGGAAGATGCTGAAAATGTAAGCTTAACATCTCGCTCTTATGTGAATCATATTATCCTTCATCAGCCAGACTATTTGTTCAATTTGAATTCCATAGCCTATCAAACCTACCTCGTCAGTAAGGAATCTATCAATATGTATGATAAGCTATTCTTCAACGCAACGCGAGTAGGTATGATTGCCGGTAAAATGGATCAATCAGAGCCACTAATTCGCGCAGCCGACCTAATTAGCTTTGACATTGGTGCTATTCGGTCTTCCGAAGCGCCAGGGAATGCCAATGCAATTCCGAATGGCTTGTATGGCGATGAAGCTTGCCAACTTGCACGTTATGCTGGGATGTCGGATAAATGTTCTTCCATTGGTTTTTATGAATTCAATCCAACATTTGATCCAATGGAGCAGACAGCGATGTTAGTATCTCAAATGATATGGTGCTTTATTGATGGCTACTATAACCGTAAGCAAGATACGCCTTTGTATCCCAAATCATCTTATATCATCTATCGTACAACACTGGAACACGAAGCGCACGAGTTGGTCTTTGTGAAGAGTAAAAAATCAGACCGTTGGTGGATCCAAGTTCCCTATTTTGGTTCAAAATCGGTCAATGAGCGCTATTATCTCGTCCCATGCCGTTATGAGGACTACCAATTGGCGATTTCTGGCGAAATGCCTGACCTGTGGTGGAAAACACATCAAAAGTTACAATAATGTGGCTTTGAATGAAATCTAACTATTATACTTTCCGATAGCGGGCAACTTTAGATTAAGAAGAGAGTTGACACGCTGTGTGCGCTGATAAAGGACTAAACTGTATTGCTCTTTAGAATCGTACTCAACCCTTAGAATATGGTCAGTTATATGTAATTAAACGTAATGGCAAAATATCATTAAGGATAATTTTAGCCATCTTAAGAAATACAAATCATGGAAATAGTTTTCTTTGCAGGAATCGTCCTGTTGTTAGTCATTTTGATAGTCTTGGTGCTTAAAAAGAATAACCAAGCCACTATTGAGCCTGGGTATAGTAAAGAAGTGGAAACACTGAAAATTGAGCTCGCTAGATCCCAACAGCGGGAGCAAAGCTTGTTGGAAGAACGTTTGATGCTAAGAAATGAACTGGAAAAGGAACGAGAGAATCTTTTGGTTGCCGAACGTTCTTTAGAAAGTACACGTTCATTTTATGAAGCGCAGCTTGATAAATACCAAGAGCAAAAGAATGAAATCGCCGAAATCAAACGGCAGTTCAATAATGAATTTCAGGTTATTGCCAATAAAATATTAGAAGAAAAGACGCAGAAATTTACAGAAACTAACCATCGTTCACTGGGCTTGATCTTGGATCCATTGAAAGAAAAGATCAAACTTTTTGAAGAAAAAGTTGAAAAAAATTACAATCAGGAAGCAGCAGAAAGGAATTCTTTAAAGGGGGTTGTTCTCCAGCTGGTTGAACAGAGTCTGAAAATCAAAGATGAAGCCAATAGCTTGACCAAAGCCTTAAAAGGAGATACCAAAAAACAGGGAAATTGGGGCGAAGTAATTTTAGAAAGGGTGTTGGAGCGTTCGGGACTTATGCGCGATCGTGAATTTAGATTACAGGTATCTCTTATGGATGCTGAGGGAAGGAGAATGCAGCCGGATGCAATTATTGATCTTCCCGAAGATAAACACTTAATTGTGGATTCAAAAGTCTCATTGGTTGCCTACGAACGCTGGGTCAATGCCGAGACGGATGAAGATCGAGCAATTTTTTCAAAACAGCACATACAATCCGTAGAAAACCATGTGAAAGAACTTTCCGCAAAAAATTACCACGAGTTATATGGTATTGAATCACCGGAATTTGTATTGTTATTTATGCCGATCGAATCTGCTTTAAGTATGTCAGTGGTTCAGAAACCAGATTTGTTTAGTGATGCCTGGGATCGCAAAGTTGTCATTGTTAGCCCTTCTACGTTATTGGCAACCCTTCGTACCATCGCTAGCATATGGAAGCAAGAACGTCAAACTAGAAATGTGATTGAAATTGCAAAAGAAGCAGGAAGTCTTTATGACAAATTTGTAAGCTTCTTAAATGATATGGAACAGGTACAAAACCAGTTGGAACGTGCATTAAAAAGCCATGAAGATGCGACCAAAAAACTGTCCACCGGAGCAGGGAATGTGATTGGTAAAGTGGAGAAATTAAAACGTCTGGGGGCTAAAGCAAATAAACAAATAGATCCTAAATTCCTGGACGAAGAAGATTAACGTAGACGGGCTTAACAAATAGTAAGCCCGTTTATAATTTTTATCTGTTAGATTTAAAGTCCGTTTTTCTACTAATAATAGTGGTTTCCCTTAGAGCTCTTTCATTCGCTTATTGATGGAAACATCAACATATGTATCCCTTAATCGGTCTACAGCTTCTTTCTGAACGGTTACATTGGTGTCTGACTCATAATCATGAATAGTCCTTTGGTTTTGGAGTTCATTATCATAAGGGTCTTTCCCTGCCAACAGTTTAACGATTACCGGCAAGCATTCAAGAAAGACAAAAAGCAAAGCAATAAAAAATACAGCGTTCGCATTTGACTCGTTGACTTTACCATTGGCATCATACCGGAGATTGCCTAAAGCCGAGTTGCGATCGGCAAAACCAGCCACATTCACGGCGCTATCCAACGAAGCGTTCGATAAAACTTTTTGATCTAATATACCTTCAAATTGTTGCTTTTGGCGTATCGCGTTCTGCTGGAGTGTTATTTTGTTGCGTAGCGTGTCCAAGTAGCCCTCTTTTTTCTTCAATTCCTCTTCTTTCATCTTGGCATAAGGGCCATAGCCCATTACACCCGATGTTTCGGTCGTTTTGTTTCCAAAAATTTCATAATTCAATTTTGTTCGGTCATTTTTTATGCTAGATTCCAACGAATCCCGTTCTGTCGTAATCGATTTTAAAAGGGCAACCTCATTGGCATATTTCTTATTGAATGTACTATTAAGCGTATCAATTTTAGCACGTTGATCGGCGAGAAACCGAACTCGGAGGTTTTCTCGGATCTCTTTGTCAAAGATTTTTAACTCTAATGGCCTTGAAATTACCAATCCAATCAAAATGGCCAATAGAATTCGAGGAAGAGCCTGCAGAAGTTGCATAAAGCCACTTTTCGATTTATTTATACTCAGGACAATATAGCGATCCATATTAAATATCGCTAATCCCCAAATAATACCAAATACAAGGGCTAACAGCCAGTCAAATGCTCCCCCACTAAATACGAAATACATGGCATAGCCGCCAGAGAGGCTGGCAAATAATCCCGTGAAAAAAATAGTAGCACCTATGGCTGTGTACTTACTATGTTCTTCTGGATATTTTTCAAGAGTCTCTTGATGCACTCCGGCACATCTCCAAAAGAAACGGTTAATATCGCTCATTAAAATATTTTTACTCAAATTGACAGATTATTTTTAATAAGATTATGAATAAGTTTTTGTTTTACAATAGGATGACGTTTTTCCCTTCTCAAATTTACAGTTCTAGTTCGAAGCCGTTCATTTGTCTAATTTTATTATCTTTGAAAAATAACAGGAATAATCAGATAATATGAAGAAAAGACAACTTTTGCCATTTTTTGCGATAGTGGCAACTGCATTTGTTGGTTGTGAGGAAAAAAAAGTGATGACAGATAATCCTCTTTTATTGGCTTATGAGACCCCATTCAATGTCCCTCCTTTTGACAAGATCAAAACTGAGGATTTTAGGCCAGCTTTTGATGAAGCTATAAAAGTACATAATTTGGAGATTGACACAATAGTCAATAATTCGGATAAAGCAACATTTCAAAATACTATAGTTGCACTTGAAAATGCAGGTAGGTTGTTGAATAATGTATCTACTGTATTTTATAATCTAAATAGCGCCAATACAAATGACAGTATTCAGGCAATAGCAAAAGATCTGGCGCCTATTTTATCGAGTCATTCAGATGAAATCTCGATGAATAGTAAATTATTCGACCGTATTAAAACCGTATGGAGTAACAGAAATACATTGGGACTTGATGAACAGGATAATAAGCTCCTGGAGGAAACTTATAAGAGCTTTGTACGTTCTGGAGCAAATCTTAAGGATGCCGATAAGGAAAAAATGAAAAAGATTAATGCTGAACTTTCAACATTAACAACCCAATTCGGACAAAATTTGCTTGCTGAAACAAATGCGTATATGCTCGTAGTTGATTCCGCTAGTCAATTGGAAGGATTGCCAGAGTCGTTGAAAACAGCGGCTGCTGAGGAGGCCATAGCAAAAGGTAAGAAGGACAAATGGGTTTTCACTTTACAGAATCCTTCAATTATGCCTTTCCTACAATATTCAAAAAATCGCGAGTTGAGAAAACAGCTTTGGGAAGCGTATCAGCTTCGCGGGAATCAAGATAATACAAACGATAACAAAGCAATTATTCAAAAAATTGTCAACCTTCGTCTCCAGAAAGCAAAATTGTTGGGCTATTCATCCCATGCAGCCTATGTACTGGAGGAGTCCATGGCCAAGAATCCAGCCAATGTGTATGCGTTGTTAAATAAGTTATGGAGTCCAGCGTTGGCGAAAGCGAAAGGTGAGGAAGCAGATATTGCGAAAGAAATAGCCGCTGAAGGTGGGAATTTTGCAGTAGCACCCTATGATTGGAGATATTATACAGAGATTATTCGCAAAAAGCGTTTTGCCTTGGATGAGGATGAGATTAAACCATATTTAAGTTTGCCTGCTGTCCGTGAAGGCGCATTTGGTGTAGCCAATAAATTATACGGTTTGACATTCGTCGCTTTAAACAATGTCCCAACTTATCATAAAGATGTGGAAGTATATGAAGTAAAAGATAAAGACGGTTCACATTTAGGTCTTCTATACGCTGATTTCTTTCCGCGCGAGTCTAAACGCGGTGGAGCTTGGATGACCTCTTACCGTAGCCAGTCAACAGAAGACGGAAAACGTGTCGCGCCGGTAATTTCCATCGTATGTAACTTTACAAAGCCAGTAGGAAAGAATCCAGCACTTTTAACATTTGATGAGGCTACTACACTGTTTCACGAATTTGGACATGCTTTACATGGGCTCCTCTCCAATGTGAGATACAGATCGATGGCCGGGACTTCCGTACCACGTGATTTTGTTGAACTGCCTTCGCAGGTGATGGAAAATTGGGCTGCAGATCCTGAGGTGCTCAAAACGTATGCAAAACATTTTAAAACCAAAGAGGCAATGCCAGATTCATTGATTCAGAAGATGGAGAAAGCTGGTACTTTTGACCAGGGATTTGCAACAGTTGAATACCTTTCGGCAGCATTGTTAGATATGGATTACCATGCTACGACAAAGCAGATTTCAAAAGATATCAATGGCTTTGAAAAAGCTGCGATGAAAAAAATAGGTATTATTGATGCGATTATCCCACGCTATAGAAGTACCTACTTTCAGCACATCTTCGCAGGTGGATATTCAGCCGGTTACTACGCCTATATCTGGTCTGAAGTATTAGACTCGGACGCTTTTGCAGCTTTCAAAGAAAAATCATTATACGATCAGGTAACAGCAGATTCTTTCCGCAAAAACATTCTTGAAAAAGGAGGTACAGATGATCCTGCCACAATGTACCGCACGTTTAGGGGCGCGGATCCAGATCCAAAATATCTATTGAAGAAGAGAGGTTTAAACTAATCTTTAATGACTAAAAGGCGATATAGAAATATATCGCCTTTTTTTTGTTGATGTACTTGTTATTATAAAAACTATTCTTACATTTGAATATTATTTATAACAAGTCTAAATAAACAGATAAATATGTGTGATACGAAGATACTAAGCCAAAGAGGGGATACCCATATCAGTGTTTGTCTCAAGTGTCAAACCTATTATATCTGGCAACAGAGTTTTGTACTGACATTTACAAGGAATAAGTTTGTTGATTTTTTGAACATGACACGAACCACTGGTGATGAGCTCTTTTTTAGTTCTTTTCCAGACGGCGAATTTCGATTGATCATGAAGACACCCTATCCAGATATTGTATTTTCTTTTGACGAAGAACAATGGCAAAATTTTCGAGATGCACTCCAAGAATCTTATTATATGAATGAGTTTTATGGAATGCTGAATAATTAAGATAAAAAGTCCTGTTGCATCGCTTGTGTTTCATCTCTCTTTCCTTATGCGTTGACAACAGGCACAAACAAAACCCTCAGTTATACTTGCATAAGTTCATGCGGATATATCCTGGGGGTTCTTATTTATATCTATAAATCTTTGTATGTTTCCGAAGTATCAATTTACAAGCAGATTGATGGTGCCATTCAATATATTGGCAAGCTTTTTAAAACATTTTATCTAATTTTACATTAAAAAGCAAACGGTTTGATAAAGCAGGAAGTTATTGACAAGGTACTGGAAACAGCACGGATAGAAGAGGTGGTGGGCGACTTCGTTGATTTAAAGAAACGGGGTACGTCTTTGATTGGAAATTGCCCTTTCCATCATGAAAAGACACCCTCCTTTCACGTATCTGTTTCGAAGGGTATCTATAAGTGTTTTGGATGTGGTGTTGGTGGAGATTCCCTTAAATTTGTGATGGAACTGGAAAAGTTTTCTTATCCGGAGGCCATCCGTTATTTAGCCGATAAATATTCGATTCAAATAGAAGAGGTTGAGCGTTCTCCTGCTCAGCTTGCAGCACAAGATAAAAGGGAAAGCCTGTATGTACTGAATGCGTGGGCCGGTAAGTTTTTTGCCGAACAGCTCTGGAAAACTGAAATGGGGCAGGTCATTGGACTCAACTACTTTAAGGAGCGGGGCTACACTGAGGATATCATTAAAAAATTTGAATTGGGCTATTCGCCGGAGGAATGGACAGCATTGGTCGACAAGGCACAAGTGGCCGGTTTTCATCCCGATTATTTAGCAGCAAGTGGCCTGGCCATTGAACGTGACGATAAATCATTGTATGACCGCTTTCGTGGTCGGGTTATGTTTCCTATACATAACTTGACGGGCCGTGTAATTGGCTTCGGCGGGCGGACGCTAAAGACAGATAAAAAGATTGCCAAATATGTAAATTCTCCTGAAAGTGAAATCTACCATAAATCCGATGTGCTGTATGGATTGAATTTTGCCAAGAAGGCAATTATGGAAGAGGATAATTGCTACTTGGTAGAGGGGTATGCAGATGTTCTTTCGGTACATCAAGCTGGAGTCGAAAATGTTGTTTCCTCCTCGGGAACTTCGTTGACAACAGGTCAGATCAAGCTTATTTCCAGATTCACAAAAAATGTGACCATACTTTATGATGGGGATGAAGCAGGGATCAAAGCCTCACTACGGGGTACAGATATGCTGCTCGAAGAAGGCTTAAACGTTAAGGTATTGCTTTTTCCTGATGGAAATGACCCCGATTCTTACGTGCAGAAGTTTGGTGCCGCAGCTTTTAAGGATTATGTGAAATCCAAGCAGCAGGACTTTATCTTTTACAAAACGAATATTCTACTTCGCGATGCTAATAATGACCCAATAAAGAGGGCCGAGGTAATTCGTGATGTAGTCGAAAGTATTGCATTGATTCCAGATGAGATTAAGGTATCTGTTTTTATCCGGGAATGTAGCAGCCTTTTGGATATCGAAGAGCGGATTTTATTGGCCGAGCTCAATAAAATCAGACTAAATAGGGCAAGAAAAGCAGATAAGGATGCAGCACGGAAACCTCAAAGCTCACTGCCAAACGCCGGCATGTCGCATGTTGGAATGGATGGTCCGCCTCCGGATTTCTTTATGACTGACGATGAGCGAGGCGGAGTTGCCCCTATGGAGCCCATTGAGCAGCCGGCACAGCTGACATCGGAAATTCTCCAGGAACGTGAGATTGTACGTATCTTAATCAACTATGGTGACTATCTAGCTACTTGGGAAGGCGATGGAGATATTCCTGTTGCAGGCGTATTATTGGGAAATATAAGCGACATTGAGTTTAAAGACAAAGCCGCAGCTTATATTTTGAAAGTGTATCGAGAGGCTGCAGCAAAGTACGAGATTCCTGATGCCAAGCAGTTTTATTCGAACCCGGATCCGTCAATCTCGGATTTGGCAATTAATAGTGTTGCCAGTAAATATTCGCTTAGTGAAAATTGGAACGACGATAAGCGTAAAATTTATGTAACGCATGAATATGAGCATTTAAAACCGCTTGTTGTTACGGCGATCTATCGAATTAAAAAACGTAAAATTGAAACCGAAATGCATCATATTCGTGAAGAGATGAAACACGAAAAAGATGAGGCAAATTTGGAAGTCCTTATTTTTAAATATCAGAAGCTAAAAGAAGCAGAAAGGTTGTTGGGTGGGTTTCTGGGAAATACTATTGTAAAGTGATCAACTGATATGGCCAAGCATCTTGAAACGGGCAACTGGGGTGAACAAATGGCGATGGAATACCTCGTAGAGAAAGGCTATAAAATAGTGTTAAGAAATTGGCGATTTAAGAATTTAGAGGTAGATTTGATCGTGAGGGACAAGGATACACTTGTATTTGTTGAAGTTAAAACACGGTCGGGAACTGATTTCGGCGAACCTTACGAATTTGTAGATATAAAAAAGCAACGTCGACTGATTCGTGCGGCCCAGGCTTATATCCTTAAAACCCATTACATCGGTGAGCTTCGATTTGATGTTGTCGCCATAACGAGAGCCCCCAAAGTTGAACTCAATTATATCAAAGATGCGTTTTGGGATAGTTGAGAATACGTACTTATAAATAATTATACATAGATGAGAAAAATCACTTATTTTATGGCAATTGCAGCACTTGCTTTTGCTTCTTGTAAGTCAAAAAAATCCAGTTTGGAATTTGCATCTCCTGGAGCAAATCAAGCTGTTTTAAAAGGTGCTCAAGTGCAATTGAAACTGAAATTTGAATCAGTGACAATGGACTCTGTAGCTTATTTTGTAGATGATAAACATGTGGGCTCATCAACCGACACCACGGCGATTACAGTAGATACAAAGGACATGTCTTATGGTACACGTAATATTTCCGCTTTGGTATACAACGCCGGAAAACCTGATTCTGTTTCCAGTACCTTTTACGTTGTACCCGCAAGCGCAAAAAACTATGGTTTTGAGGTAGTGAACAAATATCCGCATGATACCACAGCATTTACACAAGGTCTACAGTTTGCAGATGGTGTTCTCTATGAATCGAATGGGCGCTATGGAGAGTCTAACCTGAGAAAAGTTGATCTAAAAACAGGTAAAGTACTGAAAGAGGTTAAATTTGATGAAAAGACATTCGCTGAAGGAATGACATTGGTTGGTAATAAGTTATTTATGTTAACTTGGCAACAAGGAGAAGGGTATGTCTTTGATAAAAACTCTTTTGTAAAAGAAAGTTCCTTTAAATATGAAAATAGTAAGGAAGGTTGGGGTCTAACCTACGATGGACAACACTTGATTAAATCCGATGGCTCCAATAAGTTATACTTTTTAGATGCAACAACTGGTAAGGAGTTGAATGCTATCGGAGTTTACGACGAAGCCGGCCCAGTGGATGAACTTAACGAACTGGAGTATATAGACGGCAAAGTCTATGCAAATGTCTATCAGAAAGATGTTATTGTTATCATCAACCCACAAACAGGAGCAGTAGAGGGGCGAATTAATTTGGTGGGCATTTATGAGCATACGTCTGCTTACGATAATGAATTGAATGGCATCGCTTATGATGAGGTGGGCAAACGCCTATTTGTGACAGGTAAGCTATGGAATACGTTGTATGAAATCAAAACCGTTGAAAAATAAATAAGCTTTTTTCTATTTTGATCTTATTTTGAAGGTTGATAGTCGTGTAAGCTTATATAAAATCAGAATCCTTGCCAACTAGTTATGGCAGGGATTTTTTTGTTCTTACTCTTCTTTGCGCTATAGAGGAAATGTGTCTAGTTTTAATTTCCGTCTTTTGTATATTAAACTACTAAAAGAGAAGTAGATGGTTTGATAAGTTTAAGTGGTAGCGCGAAAGAAACTCGCCCTCAACAGTGTGTCTGGCCTACGAAATACTAATGAATAGAGGAAATCATGCTATTTCTATAGTGGTTGCCGGATATAATAAGCTGTTTCAGATGGTATCGTAGCAATATCGAAAGTTAGCTTCATATACTTTTTAGTCAATAGAGACCACTACTTTTAATAAAAAAAGGAATGAAGTTTAAACTCCATTCCTTTTTTTATAATGATTTTATTGCGATTAATAAATCGGAGTAAACATCCATGTATCATCAAAACGAGAAGAACCGTTTAGTCCAGTAGTAATGTAACCGTTGTTTCCTACCGCGAAACCAACAGCATCCTGACGTGCAGAACCAGCAAATGCGCCGTTATCATTTGTCCAATAGTCACCAGAAATATTATATTTCCATGTGCTATTAATAACTGCATTTTTGTAACCACCAACAACAAATGGAGTACCATTGATTGCGAAAGCAGACGCATTTGAACGAGTCAAATCATAAGTGTATGAATCATCTGCTCTGTTAAGGTCATTCAATTTAGTCCATTTGCTTCCGTCAAATTTGTAGAAATCTTTTGGGTAAGAACCGTTAGATATACCACCACCTACATAGGCTACATTATCGACAACAAAAGAAAATGCTGCTTTTCTTTTTGCAGAAAATGGAGCATCACTGATTGCCTGCCATGTGTTAGCTGCTGGATCATATTTGTAGAACTCATTCGTATTCGTTGTTCCGCCATTAATGACGGTTTCTCCTGTTCCCACATAAGCAGCACCATTTAAGGTAAAAGCTACTGCATTTGATAAGGCAATAGGAAGTGGAGCAATACTTGACCAAGCACCTTTTCCGTTATCAGCTGTAGGGTCAAACTTGTAGAAATCTTTTAGGTTATTTGTCCCGTCATTACCGCCACCAACATAACCGATATTACCAATGGAAAAACCTATGGCACCGTTTCTCTCGACACCTGTGAAAGGAGCTTTTTCAGCCCATGTATCTGATGCAGCGTCATAAGCATACGTGTCTTTCACACGAAATGGTTTACCACCAGCATTACTTGCTAGACCAGTAGTAACATATGCAACGTTATTTATTAAAAAGCTAGCAGCAGATGAAGTTTGTGGCCCTTTAAAAGCAGCTTTCGCAAACCATTCGTCTGATTTGGTTGTGCTGTCGTCACTTTTTTTACAAGAAGAGAAAGTTGTAACTGTAAATACAAAAGCTAATAAAACGAGTAGCCAATTTTTCTTGTTCATAAATTATTGAAATTTAGTATAAAGGATGTTTAATTTAATTTTAGGATCATTCTCATTATCTTTTGCCAATATTAACCTATTTCCAGTTGAAAACAAACCCGATGTTGGTAAAGATAGATATAATGAAGTATTATTGTATGCCGTTGTTTTAATTTTTGTTAAATATTCAATCAGATTGAACGAGTATGAACCATTAGAACCAAAATCATTTCCGCGCACTAATGGTGCTTGTTGAGTTGTTGTTGAATAAGGTGCAGTTAATAGACTAATCGGATTACCGTTATTACTAGCAACCATCAGAACCAAACTTTGAGGCTGGTCGAAAATCGTTGCAGATCCATTAGGGACTTCTATAACAAGCTCAGCTTTATTAATTGCTATTGATGGATTGTTCACCAATTCCAATAACGTTGGAAATTCAATTTTTGCTACAACACCAGTTGATCCCTCTAAAAATACATTTCCATCGGTCTTTTCACTGGCAAGTTGGGGATTTGCTAAGGTCATCGGCGCAAATTTTGTTGCCGAGCGATCCGATTCAATTTGATTGTACTGATAAGATTTATTATCAATGGAGAAATATTGTTTACCAACAGACTTGGTACCTTCATTATTCAGAAACGAATAGTGAACCTGTAAAAATACGGTATCTTTAAATCCTATCAACGCCGTGCTGTTGTCTGGTACAAGTGCTAAGCCTTTAAAATACTCTTGAAAACTTGTGCTGTTCTGAATCCGGTTGTCATTATTTTTGATCATCGTAAACAGCTCATTGCTGATTGTACTGTTGAATCTGAAAAACAAAGAGTCTGCCGATTGTATCCGCGGTTTAAAAGTAAGTTCTGCCAATGGCGTATTTTCATATGCAAACTTTTGTTTGCTGAATATTGCAGCTGAGGTGACAAAAACAGGACGTTCATCAACAGGTTTGGTGAGATCAATCTGTGTTTGGGTAATTTCTTCTGTTACACGGTGTACCGAAATCTTTTGTACCTGCGTAGTATCACCATAGGAGTATTTATTTGGCGTTAATACTAAAGTGATTGAATCCAATACCGCATCATCAGGGATAGAAGCACTGCTTATCGTTCCAATGCCGAGTCGCATATAAGCCGTCGATTTCATACTGCCTGTAACTGCATTACTATTTTTCCCGACAAGCATAGTTCCGGTAGCGGAAGTGGGGATATCGTCCAATTGATAAGTAGAAACTTTGGCGGAAACGGTATCAATAGGTACTAAACCGATTGTTTCGTCTCTTGAACTATCCAATGAGAGCGAAATGTCTTTATTACAACCAACAAAAGTGGCCAATGTAAAAAGTGGAAGTAAAAATTGTATACTACGTCTCTTGAAGTCTTTAATCATATTAATTTTTGAATAGTGCAAAAGTAATCAATGACAACTGTTAATCAGTGTTATATTTTGTTAAATATGGTTAATTACCACAGCGATTGCAAATCTAGTAATTTAAATTTGTTTTAGTTATGGGTAGAAGATTTAAATTACTGATCAGTTTGATCGTTTTAATCGGGGCAGGAATTACTGTAGTTCTGGGGATTTGGCTCTATGGAAGTTATACAAATCGTCGGGATCTATTTCTATCCACCGCTGAGCGCTCGCTCTTCAACGCAGTTCAGGAAGCCTATCAGGCTCGCAATGGTGACCGGCAATTGGATGGGCGGGAGGCCGACCGCAATCATCTGCTGCAAGAGGTTAAACGCGAGCTCTCATCATTACTACCTGCTGCTGAACTCGACAAAGCCTTGCAACGTGTAAGCCTAGATCCGCCTAAAAACAAGCGTTTTGATCGCGAGAGCCACAATAGACGAGAAAAAATATTTCCTAAAGATCGCGAAGGACAGGGCGCAATCATTCCGCCCTTTTTATTCCGTGACTTTGATATGAATACTGCAAATCTCGATTTGATCGAAAGAAAATTCAAAGAATCTTTAAACAATAAGAGCATATCAGTACCATTTGAAATGGCTATTGTTACGATTCCTCATGATCAGATCAAAGACGTTCGCCGAAAGTACCGTGAAGCAAATATCGCTTGGACGAGACCTATGCTTGTCAACCCGCTTAAAAATGAATTTTTAGTGATCAAATTCCAAGAAGACTGGAAGTATCTCTTGTATAGCTTAAGTTGGCAGCTACTTATTGCACTACTCTTGATAGGATTATTGCTAGGGACATTCTTCTATCTGATGAAGACGATTCTCAATCAGAACAAGATGGCCGAACTGCGTAAAAACTTTGTTGATAACATGACACATGAGCTTAAAACACCTGTATCTACTGTAATGGCAGCCATAGAAGCTATACAAATGTATGGTGTAAAGGATGATAAGGAAAAGATGAACCGGTATCTGAATATTTCCAAAAGAGAGCTGGAACATCTATCCAATATGATCGAAAAGGTGCTTCAGATGGATATTGACGCAACTAGAGGGATTGTTCTGCAGCGTTCGGATTTCGATCTTGTCGCCATGGTGAAAGGAGCTATCGAAGTTGCCCAGCTGAATAAAACTAAAAAAGTTGATTTTAACCTTATTGCGATACCGGGTAAGATCATGATCAATGGCGATGAAGCCCATTTAAAAAATGTGATCAATAATTTGCTTGAAAATGCGATAAAATATGCTGGACAGGAAGTTTATATTGAGGTGGAAGTAAAGGAAATGAAGGAAAATGTCCATATTCGTATTACAGATAATGGCAAAGGGATTTCCTCCGAATACCATAATCAGATTTTTGATATGTTCTTTCGGGTTCCTTCCGGTAATCTACACGATGTAAAGGGATTTGGTTTGGGACTTGCCTATGTCAAGCAGGTGGTAAAAAGACACGATGGGAAAATTACTGTCGACAGTGAGCTTAGCAAAGGAAGTACCTTTCGTATTCTTTTACCTCATTAGTAAGTAGTGATATATATATGTCTGAAAGCAAATGTCATTATTTAATTGGCTGTTTTCAAGTTGATTGCATTAAAAGGGTTTTTGAAACAGCACCAAAATATATTTTGATTGAATCATTTACGCTATGATTGAAATTTTATATGTAGAAGATGAGCCAAGTCTCGGAATGATCGTTGCCGATAGCCTAGAAGCCAATGGTTTCCATGTCACCCATTGTAGTAATGGGCACGAGGCCTTGGAAGCGTTTACAGAAGCAAGGCCGGATATTCTGGTCGTCGATGTGATGATGCCTGTTATGGATGGATTTACATTGGCGACAAAGATAAGAGAATCAGATACCCAAATACCCATTATATTTTTGACCGCCAAAGTGCAGACGGAAGATGTTGTACGTGGGTTTCGTTTGGGAGGAGATGATTATGTCAAAAAGCCGTTTAAGATCGAAGAACTGGTTGTGCGTATAGAGTCCTTATTAAAAAATAGCCCAAAGATGCTCTTCGGTCAGAAACTGATAATCGGAGACTATAGCCTAGATAGCCTAAAACATCAGTTAACTTATCAGGGGGAGGTACTCAAGTTGTCTTTCCGCGAAAGTGAACTGCTGCGGAAGCTGTACGAACAGAAAGATAAAGTCATTCCACGAGAGGATATCATGCGGGCCTATTGGAGCCATGATAAGTATTTCACGGGGCGGAGCTTAGACGTGTTTATAAGCCGCATACGCAAATACCTTAGCCAAGATGATCGGATAAAGATTACCAATGTCAGAGGAGTGGGGTATATGCTTACCGTTGATTGACTGATGTGTTCCACGTGGATTGATATCAAGAGTACTGTGGCTAACGGCGCTTTTTCAAGCCCGACTTTTCGCTAAGTCCACGAATATGGTAGGTTAAACTTACTATTGCGTATCGCGTAATGGCATTGGACTGCGAAACACGTATCCAAAGATCGTTGACCTGCTGATTGATGTTTTTATTGTCATTAAAAATATCAAATACCGTGAGATTGATTTCGGCGTTCCTGCGCTTAAATAGTTTTTTCCCCAAAGAAACGTTCCATAGCAAACTTGTTGTACTCGGTGAATTCAGAATACTACTATTGTATAGGTAATTGAGCGTTGAATTGAGCGTCCAGGTCTTCAGTAGAGTCAAGGCGATAGAATTACCGATGGTATGCTTATAGACCGAATAATTGGATTTATCGGTTGCTGAGTTCTTGGAAAATGCTATATTTCCATTGTAATCCAATCCAATGATAACGTCTTTACTGAATGCTGTATTGACGCTGACGCGTTGACTTATTCCATATGTTTGCGCGTTGACCTTTTCGAGATTCAACAAAGTGTAATTCTGGTTTAAATACATATTGTTGTTCAGGTTGAAGTTGAGCTTCAACGGTTCAAAGCGATACCCAAGACTGTTCTGCCATTTCAGGTTATAAACTCCATTGAAATTTTCGGGCCTGATATACTGTCCTCCGGGGCCCAATACGACTTCCTCCGTGATTGTAAATGCCGAATCTGTGGTGAAAATGGTATTGGAGATTTTATGTTGAATAAAATCTGCTGTAAAATCAGAGGTGAAGCTTTTGCCGGTCCCTTTGTTTATTGATCTGAATTGCAAGACAAGGTTGTGGTCATACTCCTGTTTGAGATTTGGGTTTCCGGAGCTGATACGAAGCGGGTTTTGATTGTCTATAAAATCCTGCAATTGCTCAATTGAAGGTGTGTTTGTCTTTGTATTATACCGAAACTCGACCCGTGTGTCCTTATTGAAATTATATTGGAAGTTCAGATTAGGCAGCAGACTGGTAAAATGGCTTTTTGTTGTCAGCGTATTGGGGAATAATTTGTCATTGACTTGTGCTGCAGTCTGATAATCTAAGCCAATCTGAAATCTTATACTATCTTTTTTGCTAAACAAATAAGATATACCACCGCTATGGTAGACAAAATCATTTCGAAATTCATTGGAAAGACGGTTTTTTAATTCCCCGAGCTGACCTGTTTCAGCTAGGAATTCATAGGTCTTCCGGTCCGAATAACGTGCAGTATTCCGAAAAGTATAATTCCCCTGCACTCGGGAATATTTACCTAACATTTCTGTATAGGCAACTTTGGAACGAAAACCATTATTGTCAACGAGGGAATAATTTCTGTTGTCGACGGTATCGACCCGGCTGAATAGACCATCTTTATAGTACGAGTTTAGCGCGAAATTTTCAGCATGGCTTTTATTGCTGCTAAATGAACCATTGATATTAAAACTGATCGTACGACCGGGTTTGTTCAGTCTTCGCATGTAAGTAAGGTCTCCACCCCAATTGAAATTTTCTCCAAAGCTCTTATTCCTGCGGTCAGAACTATTTAGCATCTCGGCAAGATTTAATAAGGTATTGCCCGTAGAGCTACCGTTCCTGTCGTTATTTTGATAGGAGAAATTAGGTTGAAAGTCCAGCTTTTGAATGGAATCTATCTTCCAGTTCGCGCGGACTGACAGCGCATGGTTGTTGCTGTAAGTATTGTTAAATTGATTCTGGTGGTTGATTTGGTTGGCCCGGTTGCCTGCAGTATATTCTGTTTTGCTTTGGCTGAGTACATTGTTGTCGGTATAGTTGTAGGTGTAATTTGCATTGAAGTCCATCCGGTCATCAAAAAAACGGTCCAAATAATTAAACCCCGCATTGAAACGTGTCGTCACTCCCTGTCCGGTACGACCTCTTGTGTTTCCCCGGGTCGCAAAACCATTGGGCTGATTGACATTGTTGGTATTGATGTCAATTGAATATTGCCGTTTAGAATTCATTTTGGTTACCTGTGTATTGATGGCATATTTTCGGTCAGGACCTGCCCCTGGAGAGAGCTTACCGAAATAGGATTTTCTTTTATCGGGTTTGGTGACAATATTGATCACTTTCATCCGTTTTCCATCATCAAACCCACTAAATTTCGCTTGTTCTGTTTTATCATCGATGATTTGGATCTTAGCAATAACATCGGCAGGAAGATTTTTCAACGCCACTTTAGGATCTGTGCTGAAAAACTCCCGACCATCAATAATAATCTTATTGACGGACTCACCCTGAGCTTTAACATTGCCGTCGTCATCAATTTCAACTCCAGGAATCTGTTTGACCAATTCGTCTGCATCTGCAAAATCTTGTGTAACATACCTCTTGGTATCAAATTCAAGCGTATCCCCTTTAACCTGTATACTGCTCGCAGCGATGTTGATTTCATCCAATACAATTTCAGTGCTACTGACTTTAAACGTAAGGTCAACGGTTTTACCAAGCAGCTTTACGCGCCGAAAGTCTGTCGTATAGCCCATTGCTTGTGCCGTAACCAAATAGTCGCCGTCGGAAAGTTTGCTGCTGCTAAACTTGCCTAAAATATCTGTAGGAACCTGAAATTTAATTGAATCTTTCACCGCGATGAACGTGATACTTGCAGCGTGGATAGGGTGCGATGTCCTATCATCCAGCAGCGTACCCATAATATAGTGCTGGGCTAAGACATTTTTTCCCAATAACAGCATACTGATCGATAGGAGCGAGATAGTCCACAAGTTGATCTTCATAGATTGAGCAGCGAATGTGTTTTGATATTCGGTTAATGGTTACATAAATTGATTTGCCAAAAATAGGGTACTATTTGTTACGAATTATTATCATTTTGGTTACAATACCCCCAAGGGAATGGAAAGATTAGATATATTTGCAGTGGAATTAAAAGTCAGCTAAACAAAACCGTATAGCAGCTGTAGTGTTATATGGTTTTGATAAAAGAAATAAAAGATGAAAGAAAGTGTTTTGAGTAGAAAAGAGCGTATTATGAAAGAAGCATTGCTGCTTTTCTCAGATCAAGGCTATACGAATACCTCTACCAAAACGATTGCCCAAAATGCTGGAGTCTCTGAAGCCTTGATCTTTAAACATTTTGGAAACAAAGATGCGTTGTTGGTTTATTTGATTAAATCAGGTTATCGCAAAGTGCTTACCCATCACCGCGGCATGATGACCTATCGTGAACCAAAGGAATTTCTGCGGACAATGATCAATCTCCCAAGTAAGCTGGTGAGTGCAGAACCCATATTTTGGAGATTGCAGGAGCGTCTGTCTCATCATCCATTTTCCAAACAGCAGCATGAACAGTTTATGAAACCGGTCCATCCCATTATTCATCGTGCTTTTAAAGAATTAGGTTATGAAAGTCCTGAATTTGAGACTGAATTCTTATTACTGATCATAGATACCTTATGGAAAAAAGAAGCTATCGGAGAATTGGAGAATACCATGGAACTGACCCTATTTTTAGAGAAAAAGTATAACCTGATTTAGCATATAAAATTCAGTGATTGGCTTTTGCCCAAAAAGCTGTTTCGTTAATCGTGGGACTTGATTGTCGCCCCGCGTTTTATTCCCTTAATTCATCGCGTCAGTATTTTTGCTGGGCCTCCAAATCTTGTGCAGGTTTTTTACAGCTTATGATCTTACAGGAATGCCGTTTTATGCGTTTTTATATAAAATTGTTGCAAAAACAATTTCTTATTCTCCAAAATAATAGCGTTCTTAGTATTTTAAATACATTATACAAACTAATTTATGTTCAAAAAATTCGGTCTGGCAATATTGGCACTAGTCGGCACAATTCCTTTTTTGAAAGCTCAGGATAAAAAAGATTTTGTGCGCTATATTAACTCTCAGCATGAATGGGTCGATTCGGTATTCAATACTTTGACACCAAAAGAAAAAGTTGCTCAGTTATTTTTAGTTCGAGCACACACCAATTTGGGGCAAAAGTATATTGACTCCGTCGCACAGGTGGTACAAGACGAGCATTTGGGGGGGCTGGTCGTATTTCAGGGTGGTCCAGTACGACATGTGGAGATGTTTAATCGGTATCAGTCACTAGCTAAGGTTCCTTTGATGATGACATTTGATGGCGAATGGGGTTTGGGTATGCGCATGCCGGATTCTACCTTGTCATTCCCTTATCAAATGACATTAGGTGCCGTGCAGGATAATCAGTTGATCTATCGTATGGGACGTGAGGTTGCCTTAGATTTCCATCGCATAGGCATGCATTTTAATTTTGCGCCCGACGTAGATATCAACAATAACCCCAAAAACCCAGTAATAGGTATCCGTTCTTTTGGTGACAATAAATATAATGTGACCCAAAAGGCAAAGGCTTATATGGACGGTATGGTGGATGGTGGAATATTGGCTTCCATTAAACATTTCCCTGGTCATGGAGATACCGACGTAGATTCCCATTACGATCTGCCGCAGCTCCCTTTTGATAAAAAGCGATTGGATAGCCTTGAAATGTATCCTTTCAAAGAGCTGATCAAAGCTGGTGCTCCCGCTGTTATGGTGGCTCACATGAATATTCCGAGCTTGGACGACACTCCTAATATGCCATCCTCTATTTCCAAGAAGGTTGTTACCGATCTTTTACGTAATGAACTTGGCTTCAAGGGGCTAACCGTTACAGACGCAATGGACATGAAAGGTGTGAAGAAATTTTTTCCAAACGGTGAAGCCGATGTACAGGCCATTATTGCAGGCCATGATTTACTTGAAGTATCGGAAAATAGCAAAAGGGCAATCGATTTAATATTAAAAGCGATTGAAGAGGGACGTATTGCTCAGGCGGATATTGATGCGCGCGTCAAAAGAGTGCTCGCCGCTAAATTATGGCTTGGTTTAGATAAATACCAGGCAACTGCTTTACAGAATCTATATAGTGAATTACACCGTGCCTCGGCAGTTCAGCTTATTGATGAACTTTCAAATGCAGCAATAACCGCATTGAACTCAACAGACAAATTGAAGTCATTCAAAAATGATTTACCCACTGCTATTATTAATATCGGAATCACCGCCAACCAAACTTTTCAAAATGAATTAGGAGCTGCGCTGACCAATGAAACACAATATTTCATTACCGATAGCATGAGTAAAGATGACATTAAGCGTTTGACAAAAGAAATTAAAAAGAATAAGCAGTTTATTATCGCTGTACACGATACAAGACTTCGTCCACGCCCAACGATGCTGTTGAATAAAGATGTGCAAGGGTTGATGAAGAAATTTGCAAAAAAATCAATCTTGACCTTATTCACTAACGCTTATGCATTAGATGGTTTTGAAGCAGCGAAAAAGGCGAAGACCATTTTGCTTGCCTATCAGAATGATGCATTCATGCAGAAAGCAGCAGTAAAAACGATTTTAGGGCAAAATATCTCCAAAGGCAAGCTCCCTGTAACAATTAATAAGAAATTTAAATACGGGCAGGGCAAATAAAGTTTATAGCATCACACCCAAAAGCGCCTCTTCCCAAAATGGTCTCCCTGCAAAGCAAAACCATTTAGGAAGAGGTGTTTTTTTAAGGGTTGGTTTAATTCTCTTCGATGGCTGTCCTACTATCAGACGGCTTACTTTCATTTTTCATTCGGTCTATTGCCGTCACGACATATTTATACTGTTGGTGCGGTTTGATGTCGTCATCGGTATACTGAAGCTTATCTCCGTCAAAGGTGATAAAAATAATTTTTCCCGGATCCTGGACACCGACTTTTTCATCGAGGTTGAATCGATAGATTACATAACCATAGGCAGACTCCCCATCGCTTGCCATATCTGGCTTTTGCCAAAATAGGGTGTTCATTTTAGCATTGGGCGATTTTTTCACTAAAAGACCAAAAGGTGCATTCGGTGGAATACTGTCTAACCAAGGCATCGCAGGCGGTAAAGCAGGGCTTCGGTATAGGTCATTCCGCATAGAGTCCTGCAATCCAGCAAGGTTATCAGTAAGCGATTTGGAACTGAAATAAATACTTCCCTCCACATTGTGTTCCGTCCTTAAGTGACGTACCTGTCTTGGAATTTGACTTCGGTCTGTCCAGCCGATCTTATTTTCGGTAACACGATAAGCTCCATGGCCCACATAAAAATGGCGGCCATAGGTGTGTTTCTGCCACCAGTCAACTAAGATCTCATACGCCGCTGCTCGATTTTTGAAAGGAAAGTAGATCTGCGGATTGATATAATCAATCCAACCTTCCTGCATCCATTTGACACCATCAGCATATAACTCCCGATAAGCACTCAGTCCACGGGTCTCCGAGCCAGCACTATTGTTTTCTTTGTTGTCCCATACACCACAAGGACTGATACCGTATTTGACATAGGGCTTTACCTTTTTGATAGCAACACCAAGGTCGCGTACCAACAGGTTGACGTTGTTACGTCGCCAGTCGTCAATTTTTTCAATCCCATTATTATATTGACCAAAAGTAATCTGATCCGGTACAGGCGTATTTCTGTTATCAGGATAGGGGTAGAAATAGTCATCGAAGTGGATCCCGTCTACATCGTAGTTCTTAACCACATCCATAATCACATCAATAATGTATTTACGTACTTCGGGAATCCCCGGATTGAAAAGTTTTTTGCCGGCATAAGTGAAGAACCATTCAGGGTGACGCTTGGTAATATGGTCTTCCGAAAAATGAGCGGGATTTAACGTAGTTGAAGCACGATACGGATTGAACCAGGCATGAAGTTCCATTCCTCTCTTGTGAGCCTCATTGATTGCAAATTCTAAAGGATCATAAAATGGAGAAGGCGCCAATCCCTGTTTTCCAGTTAAGTATCTACTCCAAAGCTCTCTGCCTTTTGCATAGAAGGCGTCTGCCGCAGGACGCACTTGCAGAATAATCGCATTCAGTCCCGCACTACGATGTTGGTCCAGTAAATCAATGAATTCCTGTTTTTGCTTTGCAACATTATTGCCAGCCTTTACGGAGGGCCAGTCTATGTTACCTATCGTTGCAACCCATACACCGCGAAACTCCCGCTTAGGGAGCTGCTGAGAATACGATCTAATCGAAAAGAAACAAATAAAAAATGTAAAAAAAGAATATAAAACTGTTTTTCCCGTCATCCTATAAATTATAGCCAACAAAGATAGGGAAGCATTTCTTACTTTTTCGCTAAAAAATGTAAGATGTTTGTTGGATACTTGCTAAAAGAACGTGAGCTTGGTTTTCAAATTGATAATAATGCAATTGCAGGTAACATTGTACTTTATTTGTACTAATTTAGATGCGGTTTTTAATAAAGCAGTGACTTGATCGGCTGACCGCAATAAAAAAAATTATGAGCAAAGAACAAATATCCGTTTTTGATATGTTTAAGATTGGTATAGGACCCTCTAGTTCGCATACCTTAGGACCGTGGCGTGCGGCGCAGCAATTTACCGCTGTGCTCAAGTCTAATGGTGTATTAAACGAGGTCGAACAGGTTAAAATTTTGCTTTATGGTTCTTTAGCTAAGACGGGGGCTGGGCACGGTACTGATATTGCTGTTCTATTAGGATTGAGCGGAGATGATCCTGTCACCTTTGATGTTAATCAAGTTACGCCTAAAGTGGACCATATCAAGGCAAGCGGTAAACTCCAAGTCGCTGGGGAACGAACCATTCCATTTTCCTACCCAGAAGATTTACTTTTTTTATATGCTGAAAGCTTGCCTTTTCATCCGAATGCTGTTACTTTTCAGGCTTTTCTATCCAATGGGAAAGCAATTAGTGAAACCTATTATTCTATAGGTGGCGGTTTTGTCGTGCAAGAAAATGATACCGAAGGTGTTTTATCGGAAGTAGACCTTCCATTTCCTGTAGATACTGCGCAGGAACTCCTGCATTGGACGATGAAAACCGGATTGAAAATTTCCGAGCTGGTCCTCGAAAATGAATGTGCATGGCGTGAAGAAAGCGAAACGCTGGCGGGGGTATTAACTATTTATCAAACGATACAGGAGTGTATCTACCGGGGCTGCCATACAGGAGGGACATTGCCCGGGGGACTAAATGTTGAAAGAAGAGCGGCTAAGCTAAATAAGAAGTTAATGCAAGGGCGTACCTATCATGATTATACATCTTGGGTAGGCGCGATTCGCGAAGGAGGGCAAAACTTTCAATATATTCTGGATTGGGTAAGTTGTTTTGCACTTGCCGTCAATGAAGAAAACGCATCTTTCGGACGTGTGGTGACAGCTCCTACTAACGGTGCATCAGGTGTTATACCGGCTGTATTGCAGTATTATATTACATTCCACGACGGAATGCGTGAAAATAAAATTATACAGTTCATCCTTACGGCATCTGAAATTGGTTCAATTTTTAAGAAAAATGCAACTATTTCTGCTGCAATGGGAGGCTGTCAGGCAGAGATCGGCGTTTCCTCGGCCATGGCTGCCGGAGCGTTGACCGAAGTGCTGGGTGGATCGCAGCGCCAGGTATTGATGGCTGCCGAGATTGCCATGGAGCATCATCTTGGATTGACATGCGATCCAATCGGCGGGTTGGTTCAGATCCCATGTATTGAACGCAATACGATGGGGGCTATTAAAGCGATAACTGCAGCACAGTTGGCGTTACAATCGAATCCGGATAAAGCAAAGGTTAGTTTGGATACTGTGGTTAAAACGATGTGGGAGACGGCTCTTGATATGAACGCTAAATATAAAGAAACAGCGGATGGCGGACTTGCCGTCAATATTCCTTTGAGTTTGCCGGAATGTTAATGATTGTCTGAGTCTTTTTGTTTTTTGTATCTTTGAGGCGATAATATATATTCTTATAAATAAAGTCACGAATGAAATATTGCGCAATCGCCTCCGGAAGTAATGGGAACTGTTATTATGTCGCTAAAGACGATTCTGCCATTTTGATAGATGCTGGTATCAACAGTAAACATATTCACCTTCGGATGTATAATTTGGGTATTTTGCCCACGCAGATTAAAGCAATTTTCATTACACACGAGCATTCTGATCATATAAGGGGTCTATCCGTATTCGCTAAAAAGTATAATCTACCGGTTTATATCACTAAAGGTAGTTATGAGGGTACCAGATTGCAACTTCCATCTCATTTGGTACATCTCATAAGTCACGATGAAGTTGTCGAAATAGGAGGGCTCAAAGTGTATGGTATTCCCAAATATCATGATGCCAAAGAACCGTGCAGCTTTCTTGTTTCGGATGGAACATACAATATTGGGATATTGACCGATATAGGACGGCCCTGTGAAAATGTACAACATGTTATCCAGCATTCGGATGTATTGCTTCTGGAATCAAATTATGATGAGGATATGTTGCGGATAGGCCGATATTCCTATTTTCTTAAAAACAGGATTAGTAGTGGATGGGGCCATCTTTCAAATCGGGTTGCCGTTGAACTTTTAAATGCCCATAAAACAAAACGTCTTAAACACCTTATTCTCACTCACCTCTCCGGTGAAAACAATACGGTTGATCTTGTACAGCAAACTTTCGAACCGCATTGCGAACACATTAAGCTCCATGTGGCAACGCGGTATCAGGAAACTGAATTGTTCGACCTGAAACATGTACTCGAACAGCATTTAGCTGCGTTTTCAATGCCAGTGGCTCTTTCTTCTTAAACATTCCTCCATTCGTTTCGCAGTTTTTCTTAACCAAAAAGGATAAAATACTGTAAAATAAAAAATATACTTGATTTAAAAAGATTTCCTGTTATATTTGCTCTGTTTTTAATCAGTCTAAATTACATCGGTATAATAAAAGACTGCTAACAGATACCATGCAATAGACGGCAATCTATTACATGGTATAAATATACATACAGCGGCAACTGCATGTAGGTGACTGAAACAGCACGCTGTATCAGTTACTCCCGATATACGATATGGAAGAATTTACAAGATAACGAATTTTATCATTTATTCGTTGTTGGACTCCAACAAAACCTTGAATTCTCCCATAATAAGTTGAAGAAAAACTAAACATCAATCAACATATTATGAAAATTTTAATTTCATTCTTTACCTTTTTAGCGGTACTGCTGTGTAGTAATAATGGTTATGCACACGCACTCTGGATTGAAGCATCTTCTTATGGGACACTCAACCAAGCCCATGAAGTAAAAGTATATTACGGTGAATTTGCAACAAACGAAAGAGATCAGGTCGACAAATGGTACTCCGACGTGAAGGACTTCTCACTAATGTTGCATACTCCTGGAAAGGAGCCCATCAAACTACAGCTGACGAATAAAGGTGATCACTTTAGCGGGTCATTTCAACCTGTCGTAGCGGGAACCTATTTTCTATCCATTGTCAAGGCACCTAAAGATCTGGGTGGTAAAACAAAATATGAATTTTCTTCGCTTGTACCAGTTATCGTTGGAAAGCCGACAGTACCTGATTATAGCAGCGTAAAAAATCCACTGCAGATTGAGTTGCTTGGTTTAAGTAACGTAAAAAAAGGCCAAAGCTTACAAGCAAAGATTACTAGCCACGGCAAAGTTGTGCCTCAAGCCAAAGTATCCGTTTTTTCTGCGACAGGTTGGGGGAAAGAGTTTGTCGCCGATGAGAATGGCCTGCTAACATTTGATGCCCTCTGGTCGGGTCCTTATGTTTTGGAAGCAAGTACATTTGTTGAGGTTGCGGGTGAACATGAAGGGAAACCCTATGCATCAGCATGGCAGGGTAGTACGACTTTTATTACCGTGAAATAGCTGCAGACCCGAAATATACTGAATAATTAAAGGATCCATTTGAAACATCGAAACAGTAATGGATCCTTTTGAAAAAAGAAGATCTAAAAAAACATCTACCATACTACATTCATGAATAAATCTTTATCCTTTTTAGCCATTCCTTTGATAAGTTCGGTTTTTTCTGTTGCGCAGGCACAGACGAACAAAGTTATTGAAGGATTTCTTATCAATGAAAAATCTGAGCCCATTTCCGGAGCGACCGTAAAATTGACGAATACTGGTGTAACGACAAGCACGGACAGTGAGGGACACTTTATCTTCGATAAACTTGCTTCGAAGACCTACCATTTGGAGATTAAAGCGATCGGTTATAGCAAGCATACCATGCAAGTTGTATTGAATGATGAGCGTATACAGTTGGGGCAAATTAGGATGAAGGATCAGTTCGAGTCGATAGATGAGGTAACGGTCTATGGTAAATACTATGAACACTATAAATTCGATAGTATATCGGGATCTTTACGCCTTAAAACACCAATCTTGGAGTTGCCACAGAATATACAGGTTATTTCATCCGATTTAATGGCCGATCAGCAAGTATTTGATATTGTCGATGGTATCACCCGGAATATTAGCGGGGCTACACGCCAAGGTCACTGGGACAATCAGTATGCTAACATACGCATGCGCGGATCCAAGATTCCGGCATTTCGTAACGGTATGAATATCGAGGCATCTTGGGGACCAACTGCCGAAGATGCGAGCATGATCGAACGAATCGAGTTTGTAAAAGGACCTGCAGGTTTTATGCTGGCGAATGGCGAGCCAGGAGGGTTCTATAATGTAGTTACTAAGAAGCCAACAGGGATTACTAAGGGGTCGGCAACATTTAATGTGGGAAGTTTCAGTACCTATCGCGCTGCAGTTGATCTAGATGGTAAATTACGGAAAGATGGCAAGTTGTTATACCGTTTAAATATGGCTGCGCAGCAAAAGGATTATTTTACAAAATACAACTACAACAATCGTGTTGTTGTGGCTCCAGTTGTGACGTATAAGGTCGATTCTTTGACGAGTTTAACATTTGAATACACCTATCAGGGATCTACCTATCTGGCAAATGGTAATTATACTTTTTCGCCTAAGGGATTTGCTGATCCAGATATTTCCAATGATTTTTTCTATGGTGACCCTTCGATGGAACCAGGTAAGCTGAAGGACCACAGTGCATATGTCTATTTAGACCGTCAGCTGAACGACCGTTGGAAATTACATGCGCAAATGGCTTATTTCAATTTTGATATGAAGGCGACGAGCACTTGGTTGAACTACATGACTGCGAATGGTGATATGCCTCGTTATTACAGTATTGCGGACGAGCATGGTGAAAATCGCTTCGGTCAGGTTTCTTTAAATGGAGAAGAATATACAGGTAGTGTTCGTCACCGAATCTTAGTGGGCGCAGATTATGGAAATAAGAAGTTTTGGGGCGATTTTGGAACTTTACTCGCTGAAATTCCAGGTACGCCATTGAACGTCTATAATCCACAATATAATATTCCTGGAACAGTTTTTCCTGTAGTTGACCGCTCAAAGAATATCAAGGTGCGCGCCGGAGGTTCCAACTATGTGAATTTAACGAACTATATGTCTTTCTACGCACATGATGAGATGGCTTTTTTAAATGAAAAGTTACGTCTTTCTTTAGGATTACGTTATACTGTGGCTGAGACGCTGGGAAAAACAGTAGGCACGCAGGTAATACCAGACCAAAATGATAAGGCATTTTCTCCACGTGTTGGGTTGAGTTATTCTATTGACAAATCTACAAGTGTTTATGGGTTGTTTGATCAATCTTTTGTTCCACAGGCTGGTTCTGATTGGGATGGAAATCCTTTCAAGCCGGTTCGTGGTAACGATTTTGAAGCTGGTGTGAAAAAAGAATGGGGGGGTGGAAAGTGGATATCGACATTAAGTGCCTATCAGATAAAAAGAAAAAATGCCCTAGCTGATGATTTTGACCATCCAATACCAGGAAGTACAAATAGTTTCTTTAAAATAGCTATAGGTGAGACAACATCGAAAGGTATCGAATTTGATGTAACTGGCGAAGTGCTACCCGGATTGAATGTGAATGCCAACTATGCGTTGACGGACTCTAAAATATCAAAAGATTCAAGAGAAGAGAAGATTGGCGATATTACGCCAAATACCGCAAAACATACTGCCAATGCTTGGGTATCCTATCGTTTGCAGCAAGGTTCGTTGAAAGGTATCGGCTTTATCGGTAGTGTTCAAGGAATGTTTGATCGTGCTATCGGAACCACAAAAGAAAGTAATTTCAAGAATTATTTGCGAACCGATGGTGGTATTAGTTACCAAAAAGGGAGATATAATATCTCTATAATGGTTAATAACTTGTTGGACAATAGAAAGCTGCTTACAGCAGGCTCTATTACTGCAAAAAATGCTAAAATAGCAGAAAGTGTGAGCTATTATACCTATATCGTAGAAGCGCGACGTAATTTCCGTATGGGAGTTACCTATAAGTTTTAAACAAACGATCTAGATAAAATATAGAACCGATGTATAGTACATTGCTAATCGTGATACTCTGTGGAACCTATCTTTTTTACAGTTCAAGTAAAAAAGTAAAGTTTGGGCCTAGACCACCATGGCTAGAAAAAATGTGCGCACAAACGAAGTTTGTGCGCATTTTAAGCATATTGCTGCTACTCATTCCCTTTGCCGCAGTGCTTTATCTGCAAGGTTTCGGAGCAGGATTTTTTGCTTTTTTTGCTTATTTCATGTGTATGATGAGTCTCGTGGTTTTATTGAATCCATATCGCTATCTTAAATTGTATCCGATTTTGGGCCTCTATTTATTTAGCCTTTGTGTTGAATTGTTGATTTCCTAACCGATAAAATATGCCTGCTAATAAAAAATACCTCAGTACACCCTTTCAAAGGTTCCTGAAAATTACAGCCGGTTTTGTCGGTGGTTATAGTGTGATGCTCTCATTTCATGTCTTAGTCACACATATTTTTGAAAAAAAAGATGTTGTTGCGACAGCGTGTCTCACCGGTTATCTATTATGGGCGGTACTGCTCTTATTGGCTTTCCTTGCTAAGAGCGGATGGAAGATATGGGGGATATACTTGCTTTTGGCAGTAATTTTCTCTTTGCCTTATTTCTTTAAACTGTAATTCGTCATGAATAACCGAAATTATAATATCTACTTCAATACACATACCATCAGTGGCATTACAATTTGTGCTATCCTATATGTGATATTCTTTGCGGGTTCATTTGCATTTTTTAGACATGAAATTGCTGCCTGGCAGAATAATACATCCTATAAAACCTACCGTGAAGATCATCAAAACTTTGACCGATTGCTAGATTCACTCAAGGGACAGACCAATTTACACGGACGTGATATTACCTTTTATATGCACCGCGAAGGCACAGCAGCTTACGTAGCACTGAGTGCATCTAACGACACAATCATAAACAAAGAAAATTTAGCCAAGATAACGCCCGAACAAAAAGCTGCAAAGAAAAATGGCCGAAGAAGAGGAGGAGAGGATGATTCGAAAAACTTTACCTACAATTTCGCCAATAAAAAATATGGTGATTATGTACAGAATTATGATATGGGAGAGTTTTTATTCCGTTTACATTTCTTGGCCCAGCTTAATCAAGTACCGATTAGGGTAGGCATAGCACCATTTGGTTATCTTATCGCAGGCATAACCGCTTTTATTTTTCTATTTGCTCTTATCACGGGGTTACTGTTACATTGGGACAAGATTGTGTCAAATTTCTTTGTGTTCAGGCCTTTCAGCAAATGGAAAACAGTATGGACCGATATGCATACTGCCTTAGGTGTTATTGGTTTTCCGTTTCAATTTATCTTTGCCGTGACCGGAACCTTTTTGATTATCAATTCGGTATTGGCTTTACCACTTAGTAAACTGCTTTATGACGGTGATCAACAAAAAATGTATCAAGATATAGGTGTTAGTGCGGATATAAATTTCCCCTATACCTATAAGCCCCTTGACGCACATGTTAAGATCGCTCCATTTTTGGATTTGGCAAAATATAAATGGCCAGAATCCGATTTTCAGCGCATCACGATCAAAAATTACGCAGATTCCAATATGCATGTTGTCATGGAGCTTGAGCCGCATTTTAATAAAAGTTTTGCCGGATCGGGTATATTATCCGTTAGAGTTGCCGATAATACAATTGTTGCCGAAAAATCCCCTGTAAGCGAAGCTACCTATGCAGACGGGGTCCGCAGCATTATATATCGGCTGCATTATGGCGATTATGGAGGCTATCCGCTTAAGATGGTGTACTTTATTTTGGGAGCTATGGGTTGTCTGGTCATTATCTCAGGTATATTAATCTGGTTAGTTGCGCGTGACAAAAACAATGTAATTCCACGAAAACGAAAATTCAATTTCTGGGCAGCCAATATCTTTACCGCTATATGTCTGACGATGCTGCCTGTCACAGCCTTGGCTTTCATTGCAATCAAATTGAACCCAGCAGTCAATCAGGACTTTATCTATCGGGTGTATTTTTACAGTTGGTTGCTGTTTTCTCTGTACTATATACTTCGAAAAAGCATTAGAAGAACCAATCGCGAAACCTTGCTGATTGGAAGTGTCTTAGCATTTTTTATCCCATTAGTCAACGGTTTTATGACCGGAAGCTGGATTTGGGATACGTTTCACAATGGACAACGTGATATTTTTATCGTCGATTTTTTATGGCTTATGATAGGCATTATTGGTATAATCGCCTTTAACAAGACCAAAAAATTCTTTGAAACTATTCGTTAGCAAGGGTTCTTTTCTCTGCGAGTAAATATACTTCGTTTTTTCAATTCTCAGCGCGCTCACAAAGTGCCCTTGAAACGTGTATTGGATACGGGTTAAATACCTCTAAGGTCAGATCCTGGTAGATAAACTACTCACGGCGCACAACAATTCTTATCCAATGATACCAAACTGATGATCGCGGAAATATTTGATACGGAGTTGACCCGTGATGGAAAAGTTGGTAATATTTCCCAAAGAAGGTCCCAATGGTATTCCTCTTACAATACGGCCTTAAAAAATCGCCCAAGGCGCATCAGATCCTGTGCCGTCTTTTCGTTCCAGTCTACGGCATAGTTAAGCCGAATACAATTCTTAAACTGATCGTGCTGTGTAAACATTCTTCCGGGAGCAAAGCTCAACTTTTGTCTGAGGGCATAATCGTAGAGCATCGTTGAGTCAATCTTAGCATCTAGTTCTAGCCAAAGTACAAATCCGCCCTCAGGCTGTGACATTTTTGTGTTTTCCGGAAAATTGGCCTCAATGCTGTTTCTAAAATTGACATAATTGCTGTACAATTTTTTTCTGAAGCTATTGAGGTGATGGTCGTACCTGCCGATCTGTAAGAATTTGGAAACCGCCTCTTGATAAATAGCAGGCTGCGAAATTGTCTGTATGAGTTTTTGTTTTAGGATTTTATGCTTGTATTGCCCGGGCTCAACCCATCCAAGCCGAAAACTTGGCGCCAATACTTTGGTAAATGATCCACACCACATCACCAGTCCCTCTTCATCAAAATATTTGCATGGCTTGGGCCGCGACGAACCGAAATAGATGTTTCCATACAGGTCGTCTTCAATCAATGGAATATGGTAGTGTGCGAGCAGTTTGACCAGTTCCTTTTTATGCTCATCGGGCATGAGCGCACCCAGTGGATTGCTAAAGTTGGTAACGAAGCAACAGACATCAATTTTATGAATAACTTTTTTCAGGGCATCTAATTCAATTCCCGTAATAGGGTGGGTCGGAATCTCGATGGTTTTGAGACCCAGTAGTTGAAATGCCTGAATAAAGCCAAAATAAAGGGGGCTTTCCACCGCTATGGTGTCGCCAGGTTTAGTGACGGCACGAAGGCAGCTGTAGATGGCATTCATGGCACCCGACGTGATAATAAGATCCTCGTCACTTATTTTTCCTTCAAGTACCAATGACCATTTGGCAATTTCTTTCCGCAAGCTCGGACTTCCCTGTACCTGTCCATATTGATCACCATAATCATGCAGTTCATGAACCGACTCTATAATGCATCGATTGAGTTTCTGAATCGGAAGTAATGATACACTCGGTAAACCCAGCGAAAAGCGTGTAATTTCCTTGTCTTCCAAGGAGTGGAAAACTTTATCGATCAATGCCGCGGGATCTTGTTTCTTTTCGTCGATTTTGAAGGTAGAAATGGAGGGAATAGCCATCCGACGAAGCCCAGACCGGCTAACGAAATAGCCTGATTTTGGCCGTGATTCAATGAGCGATCGACTCTCTAGTTCCATATAGGCACTTTTTGCCGTATTTAAACTTACATTGTATAATTTCTGAGCGCTGCGGACAGAAGGTAAACGATCGCCATAGACCAAAGAACCATTTTTGATCTGGTTCTCGACAATATTGGCTATTTTTTTATATAACAGTTGCTGTTCCATCCTTATGCTAATTTACTGTTTCTGTTTTGATTTAACCAGTTATTATATCGGTGGATTCCTTTTCTGAGCGATTCTTCCGAACCAAATAGGTCCATCAACTGCTGCTCAAAGAAGGATTGCGCTTTGTCCATAAATACGATGGAAAGCGTATCCGAAATAGGACCGTCGTAGGTCATTTCGACCGACAGTAAATTCTTTTTGCAGAGTATTACAGATGAAAAGGCTTTTAATTGATTGCCTTGGTAGAGCACTAGGAAAGGCATGCTTATGCGTACTGTATCTACCTGCTTTTTGTTTTGCATTTCTTTGATAAGCGCTAAATCAGAAAGTTCCACTTGTCTGATCAGATACGGTTGATGTGCAGTTGTCGCCATAAGAATAAATCTTTTTGCTAATTTAAGAAGGGTACAGGATGCTGTTTAGGTACAGAGTGCCGTTAAAATAGGGGTACAGAAAAAAATTAGGTTGTCCTGTGATTTTTGTAATTTCCATTTGAGATCTTTACACTATTCCCACTTTACCCGTAGTTACGATTGATCCGGATGTCATCTTTCTCATTTTTCTGCCGCCCTTGCTTTGCGAGGCTTCTTGGTCAATTTCGTTTAAGGAGATGAAGAAATGGTGGCTTTCCATCTCCTAGTTACATTCTTCGATAAATATTTTGGTGATTTCTTTAAGGCTTCGACTGATGAATTCTGGGGATCCCATCGTATTTAAGGCAGTATTTAATAATATACAAAAGTTTTATGATATTATAATTCACCAAAAGTAATGCTTTTTGGTGAATATACTCACCGAAAAGCATTACTTTTGGTGAATACAAAATGTACTATGATACAGCGATTAATCAAAAATAAGTTGGAGCAAGCACTATTTAAGGGGAAAACTATCCTACTAATTGGTCCGCGGCAAGTAGGTAAAACTACCCTGATCAAAGAGATACTTTCTGGTGACGATTATTTATTTTTGGATGGGGATGATCCCTTGGTAAGGACTTATCTCAACAGTCCTAACACAAAAGAGATTGAAACAATTATTGGTCAAGCTAAAGTGGTATTTATTGATGAAGCACAGCGTATCGAAAATATTGGTTTAACAGCAAAAATTATACATGACCAATTTAAAGATGTACAGCTTATCCTCAGCGGATCCTCGGCGCTTGAGTTGAAAACCCATACACATGAGCCATTGACAGGACGTAAGAGAGAGTTCAATCTTTTCCCTATTTCTTATGCAGAATATGAGCATAGTACTGGCTTTCTTAATGCTGCAGGCGATCTGGAAACTAGACTGGTTTATGGATTTTATCCAGAATCGATTACTAGCCGCGGTGACGAACGGGAAGTACTCAATGAGATCTCTCAAAGTTATTTGTATCGGGATATTTTGACCTTAGCGAATATAAAAAAACCAGAAGTTCTCGAGAAGATCCTTCAAGCCTTAGCCTTTCAAATTGGATCCGAAGTGAGCTATAATGAAATTGCCCAGCTTACAGGAGTTGATAAAAACACTGTTGCCAATTATTTTCATCTCTTGGAAATTTCTTACATTATATTCCCCTTGACTTCCTTTAGCCGAAACCTGCGTAATGAAATAAAGACAAATCGAAAAATATATTTTTATGACAACGGAATCCGCAATGCTGTGATACAAAACTTTAATCCAATCGAATTAAGGGATGATGTGGGGGCACTCTGGGAAAATTTTCTGATTTCAGAACGCTTAAAACACAACAGTTATAGCCGGCGCTTCGTCAATAAATACTTCTGGCGGACTAAACAGCAGCAAGAAATCGATTATGTAGAAGAAGCGGACGGCAAAATAACCGGTTACGAATTTAAATGGAACCCTAAGGCGAAAGCAAAAATACCGTCAAATTTTGTAGAAGCCTATAGCGCAGATGTTCAGGTAATCTCAAAGGATAATTTTAGAGCGTTTATTGGTCTTGAATAATCGTTGAAATAAGGGGGCTCAGGCTTCTATTTTTAATAATCTCTTCTATTCAACTTGTTCGACCAGCTGTTGGCTAGAAATCCTCTCAAAATAGCTTTCCATCTCTTGGTTACACCTTTCTATAAAAGTTTTTGTGCGTTTCTGCAATTCTATAACTGCTAATGGATCTCCTTTATAATTTGCATTGTGCGTAAATTGTTGTTGTGCTTCCGTTATGTTTTTAAAGGCCTTAAGCGGCTCTTCATGATCTAAGCAAAATGTGGCGTAGACATCAGGAACTATCAATTTGCAGAGTTGCATGAGGAAAGTGAGATTGACCCGTTGCGGTTTGTATTGAAGTACGCTATTGATTACACCGAGACAAGTCTGCTCCAACGCCTGTGACAGCATATAATATATGGCCTCGACGCTTATTGACGACCAGTCTTCCTCATAAGGTAAGTATAATGTACGCGCGTTATTATAGCGCGTCTTCCATTGTTGACGTACATATTCAAGATGTAACTGTGGAGCGGCGATGCTTTCCCGATCGATATTGGCTATGGATGGATTCTGAAACCAGATGTCGCCCACTTTGAGGAGCGACACAAAAAATGGATGCCCGTTTGAGAGCTGTTTGGTAAAAGTTTTCGTGTTTTCCGCGACCATCGTAAGCGATACATTGTTGGGAAGCATACCTGTTATGAGCTGCGTTAGATTATTGATCTCGGTACTTAAAATATCATAAGTGACCAAAATATAGTAAGCATGCGTGATGCAATCATTTTTTACCCTTTTCAGCGCATTATGATAGTTGTGATGATCAGAATCATAACCGAAACATACGACCAGCGCAGGAGTGCAATAGCGCTCTATAGCGTTTAAAATGAGGTCTCGATAATTGGCGTTGCAATAGCTTCGTTTGGACATTTCAATGGTGTTTTTGCAATTTTCAACTTCGTTGTTAGCAACTGGGAGAGGGTTAAGTTTTGACTTAATTTCTTTGAATAAAATATTCGAATAATCGTATATCCAGTTTAATGTATTGATAGCAATCTGATAGGCTGTTTCTAATACATCTTCATCGATAAAATAATCTTGATTATAGCGATAACCAATATAAGCTTCATCAATTTTAGCTAAGGCTTGTTTTTCTTCTTTGTTGTCGATTAGTATCGCCAGTTTAGAGTCAAAATTTTTAAGGTAGCCCATACTACCTGCAAGCGAATGTGATTTTCGATCATCATTCAAAAGGATATGTTCTGCAGTTTTCAGGGATAGTTCGATGGCCTGATGTAGCATAAAGGCTGCGTGAGCATGGTTGTTACTATCCAAATAGTAAAAGTGTCCATCTATAAACGATCTGATTTTACTTTTCTCTTTGTCGATATATGATCTTGTTTTTTCGATAATCTCTGTAGTTGTATAATCTGGAAAGATCAGTGGGATTTCTTGCGCCGGATTTTGATAAACGCGGTTTTTAGGCTGGTAGATAAGATGAGTGCGAGCCTGTCCGAGATCCAGTTGTTTTTGTGCTTCGTTCGTAAGGCACACTTTGATATATAAGTCTGATGGGCGATTTTTGACAATTTTGTTAATCATGCTACTCGGATCCGAATGTCGCATTCCTTTATTTGATGCTATATTAATCTGTAGCATCTGAAACTTTTTATTATCGTGGTCAAAAGTCCAATGGTAGATTTCATCGACAGCAACGGTACGAAGGATTGCCTCGATAATAGGGTTAATATCGGTGTTCATAATATGGATTTAATAAATGGGCTTTATATTTCTGTTTCTAGAGGAGCTGTTTGTTTTTGATTGAGAGATTCTATCTCTTCAGAAAAAGCTGTTAAATAGGCGAGTTCTATTATTTTGATCATAGTCTGGTAAATTCGTGTACTGTAATCTGAATAGGCGCCGGTATATCGGTTTTTGGCGAGCCCATAGTTGATCCATTCATACAAGATTTCGTTCCACTCTTGCTGATCGTATGATTTAACTGTTGCCAATAGTGCTGACAAAGGATTGTCCAGTTCTTCATTTGAAACATAATAAAGCACGATCTCTTTATTCATGTGCCCAATCAAAACTGATTGGCATTCGGGCAATATCGAAAATGAATCGTCCATGCCGACTGGAAGAATAGGGGATTCCTCAGATTTATTGAATAACATTTCCAATAAGGCGTAAAGGCAGGTATAGTTAAAGAGTAAATTTGCGCCAGAAAATTTACTGTTTTCGTGGTCCGCCGACCAGAATTCTTTTTCGTCGATGACCGTTTGGTACCAATATCGGATGTCTTCTCGCCAACCATTTAGATCGTCTCTATCAAAGAAATCTTTTAATGCTGAGATGGAATAAGGTTGGGAAGCAAGCCAGTCAGGCAATATGATGCATTTTTTGGTGTGAAGTATTTCGTCTTCTGTTTCGTCCAAAGATTGCTGGGTTTGGCACTGCTCATTTGCAATGTCTTCTTGATTTTCTATAACATTGTCTGGAAGTATTTTATTTTCATAGATCTTTCCGAGAGAAGCTGCCAGACGCATTAAGAATTCTTTTACAGCAAGTATTGCATGGCCGTTATTGCCTAAAAAATCATTATACCTGTCTACTAAACTTATCCATAAATCATCAAGAACGTCGTACCATTTTTGCAAAGACTGATAGGAAAAAAATCGACTAATGCTGTCTGCTGCTGTGTCAATATTACGTGCCGATGAGTCTGTTGCTAATAGCTGATTCCAGTAGTCTGAAACACGTTTATTAAACTTCAACGGTTGTTCTATTGTTTTTAGTTTACATTTCCTAAAAATGACATACGCCAATTCTACCTGTTCAATTAATTTTTTGGTGATATATCCGTTAGAGGAACGCGGTGGGTTCATCTTTGCGTTTGAAGCCGCGTTGATTAGCATATTTAAGTCTGCTAACCAGTCACGTATGGAAGTTTCGCTTTCAAAGAACTCTATAAGATATTTCATCGGATCGTCGATGTGTTCTTGGGTTAAATAGCGAAAATGTTTCGCTTTTAGTTTCTTTTGCGTATTTTTCATCAGATTATATTTTTTTAGTTGATGAAACTGCTACTAGGGCAAATACTGATCCGTGCACTGATCTAAAGCCTTTTCGGTTTCATATTTAAGGTTTTCGATTAAATGTTGTGTTTATAATTATCAATGGTAAAGCTAATTTAAACACTAATTTTCGATTAAACAAATTTTATATTGATAATTATTGATTATGAGTTCTTTTTTAACGAGAATTAAAGTTATTGCAGATAGAGAAGGACTGAGTGTAACAGCCTTTGAAACTGCAGTAGGAGCGAGTAGGGGTGTATTTACACGTGCTTTAAGCAATAACACTGATGTACAGGCAAAGTGGTTAGTGAGTATTGTCGAAAAATTTCCAGCGTACTCTTCGGAATGGTTATTAAAGGGTGAAGGTGAGATGTTGAAACCCGCTCTTGCTCAGGAGGAGGACGAGAGAGGCTATGTAACTAATGAAATAGATGGCATAACTAATGCAGTAGTCAATTCATTAAAACAGGTTATATCGTCACAAAATATCACTATTAAGTCTCAAGAAAAGACAATTATTTCGTTAGAGCGATTATTGTCGATCCAAGAGCAAGAAATAAAATCTTTAAGGAATAAATAAATCACAAACATTTTTTAAAAAGGGGCAAAAGTGAATGTAAAGGAACGCGTGCTGCTGATCGCCGAAACCAAAGGCATCAGTAAAACCGAATTTTTCAGAGATGTGCAACTTTCCTATGCAAACTTTAAAGGAGGGCAGAAGAATACCGCACTCAGTTCGGATGCCATGATCGCTATATTGTCCAAACATCCCGATATTAGTCCCGCATGGTTGTTGATGGGCGAAGGAACCATGATGCGGAAGGATGAGAAAGTGGAGGTAAGTGCACCGCCTGTCGAAACAGCTCCAGCCACAGCCGAGGGCCTCGGGATTTATAAGCAGTTGATCAATGCTTTAGAGCAAACGGTCAAAGCACAAGAAAAGACAATCTTCTCATTGGAAGGTCAGGTGAGTTTATTAAACAAAAAGTAGCCTCAATTCCTTGCAAGCGTATTGCGTGAAAATTATTTTGTAAATAACTGGTTCTTTTAGTTAATCGACTACTCCATATTTCTGCATCGCCTTTATTTCGGAGTGGTTTAGGAAGGCCGGTTCCTTCTCTCGGGTGGTTCTCTAATTCTTCAAGTAGTTTTACGACCTTACTCATATCGATTTTGCTTCCTCGCTTCTTTATTTGAAGAAGATCTTTCTGTGCTTTTACCGAGAGTTCTATTTGATATTGTCCCATATATCCTTGGCTGTTACAGTTTTTGTCTTTCCTTCCTTTAAATCATTTCTCCCTTCCTCGATCAGTTGTGATAGGTCCGATGGGAGATCTTTTTCCTGGATAGAGACATTTTTAACACCAAGAGCCTTCAGAACAGCAATTATTTTTTTTCGTTCCGAAGAACTGGCAGAATATTCAAATGAAAATACTGTTGTTGTCATAATCTTGCCTTTTTAATTCTAGCAGTCAAACTTTATATTCTACTTACAAAGGTACGAAAACTATTTTATTAGTTTACAAATGAATAGCTTGCCCCACAGGAGGCATAATAAAAATACCTGACTCCCGTGATTTCATTGGCCTCTTTTTTGTTTTAATTTCGATATTAAGTAGCTGTTTGTTTAACCGGCATTCGGGAACGCTTCAATTGCATTTAGAGAAAGAGTATTCCCTGCTGTTTGAGCTAGATTAAACGCAGCTCATATCTGAAAAAGAATTAAATGTATGTCGAAAAAAGTATTTGTTATATGCTGTTTGCTTTTAGCTTGTTTTGTGCATCACGCAGTAGCACAGCCAGCAGGTCAGCGACCAATGTATACCTCAACATGGGGGCACCTTTACCGTGAAGCTGGAAATAGTAAAGATCTCTTGGGAGTTTTCCCGACTGAGGCACCTGTCTACCTGCTAGATTCCACCAATACACAGTATAAGGTGCAGGTGAGTAATGGCGATATTGGTTTTATAGACCGTCAGTCCCTGAAAAGCGCTATGTATGGAAAGAAGTCGGCCGGGGAGCCGCAGCAATATTTCTATCGAGGAACAACGGGTGCTCAATGCCCACATTTCTATATACAGGTCTCGCAATTGCGCGTGCGTAAGGCACCCAATACAACAAGTACCGCTGTGCGTAGGGCAGGGCTCAATGAAATGGTGTGCATCGATTATGTACCGCTGTATGCTGACGGCTGGGTGTACATTGGCGATCACTTTCATGAACGACCTGAATATATTCAGATGAAATATCTGGGGGCCCAACTCACCTATGAAAAGGTTTTAAAAGATTATTTGGACGTCAAAGGAAAGGATCAGGAAAAGGAGCTGGCGGCGGTAGGTCGTCTGCGGGAAATAGGCTGGACCAAGTATTCCAAATTGAAAGAAGCCCTTACTTATTGGAAGGAAACCTACACCAAAGCAGGAGTAGTGGATCCCAAAGTTGATATCGATTTTGAATTGGTCTTGGCCGATAAGTTTCACAATGAACTCCAGTCTGAAGTATATGCAAAGAAACTAAAAGCTTTAAACTTTCATTTCGAGTGGAAAAGCGTGTCTTTATTTGACGGAAAGATCACAGATGCTCAAATGAAGCAACTGGCTTTACAACGGGTTTCCGAAATCCCGGATATGCCCGAATGTGGGTGGGAGCCACAGTACTATTATAAAACACCCAATATGATCGTCGCCTTTGAAAAAAATAGTAAAGGGCGAGTGGCGGGTAGTTTGTACCAGCTATTTTTTAGTGCTGGCGAAACCATTGTCATGGGGAGTGAGCGGATGGATGCTAATTATGCAGAAAAAGACTTTGTAGACCACGTTGGCGACCTGCTTTCGGCGAATTGGATCACTGATCCGCATGTATATTATATCCAGAACGGCGATGCTGGGCTATTTATCTTCAGATTTGCCGATGGGAAACTCGCCAGCTACGAATGTATGTTTTACTGTTAATATTCGAAAATAGCGTCGGGGGCACGTAAAGACCACTAAGTGTCTGAAAATGTCCTTCGTCTGTGTCCTTAGCAGGAGTTTTATTAAACAGGAGGAACGGGGATGCTCAGAAATAAGGCCCTTTGAAGGGAAATTAAAATTCCGCTTTCAAAGGGACTTAGTATGTTGTTGAAAACTTAAATTACACTATTTGCATTTCAAAGAGTTTCGCAATATGGCCTTTCAGTTTTTCTTTCACATCTGTCATGTCGACTTCTTTGCCAAGTTCCCGCTTTAACGACGTAACATCTTTATCGTCTATGCCACAAGGAATGATATTGCTAAAATAGTCAAGATCTGTATTGACATTGAAGGCAAAGCCATGCATGGTCACCCAGCGTGAAGCGCGTACTCCCATCGCACATATTTTGCGCGCTGTTGGCTTATCCGGTTCAATCCATACACCCGTAAACCCGGGATATCTTCCGGCTTCAATACCAAAATCAGCACAGGTCAATATGATCGCTTCTTCCAGTGTGCGCAGATAAAGGTGGATATCCGTAAAGAAGTTGTCAAGATCCAGAATCGGGTAACCGACAATCTGCCCGGGGCCGTGATACGTAATGTCACCACCGCGGTTGATCTTGTAGAATTTGGCCTCCTTCTCTTCGAGCCCTTTTTCATCTAACAGCAAGTATTCCTCGTGCCCGCTTTTCCCCAAGGTGTAAACATGCGGATGTGCTGTGAAGATCAAGTAATTTGGGGTAATGGTCGTTGTCGCATTGACCCTATTGTCGTGCTTGATATCCAATACTCCCTTAAAGATGGATTCTTGTCTGTCCCATGCTTCTTGGTAATCGACAAGACCCCAATCTTGAAACTGCACCTCTTTGTTCATTTCGTATTTTTTTAAACTGTGAATGGGCATAAGGCCCATTCACAGGATTGTTTGTCAAAATTAATACAATAAGTTATTGTATGGATAACGTTCATTGTGCATCTTCACAATGATATCGTACAGTTTTTGTTTGAACTCTTCGATATTCGTTTTATTTGTTGCTGATAGGAAGATTGCGGGATCTGCATTTTTTGCCATCCATGAATTACGGAAATCATCCAATGTGACCTCGATCTCTTCGCCATCATGCCCTTCTTCAACAGCCGGTTTGTAAAGATCAATCTTGTTAAATACCGTAATCACTGGTTTGTCCAATGCCTTAAGATCTTTCAATGTCTCATTTACTGCTTGGATATGGTCCTCAAAGTTGGGGTGTGAGATGTCGACTACATGGATCAGTACATCGGCTTCGCGAACTTCATCCAATGTCGATTTGAAACATTCCACCAAATGGTGCGGTAGTTTACGGATAAAGCCGACCGTATCTGAAAGCAGGAAGGGGAGGTTGTCGATCACAACTTTGCGTACTGTGGTGTCCAGTGTAGCAAAAAGTTTATTCTCGATCAGTACGTCAGACTTGGAGATCATATTCATAATCGTCGATTTTCCGACGTTGGTATAACCTACCAAAGCTACACGGATCATCTCACCACGGTTTTTCCGTTGCGTCTCGTTTTGCTTGTCGATTGCTTTTAGGCGTTCTTTGAACAAAGAAATTTTGTCCAGGATGATACGTCTATCGGTTTCAATCTGTGATTCACCCGGACCACGCATACCAATACCCCCGCGCTGACGTTCCAAGTGGGTCCACATACGGGTCAGACGTGGTAAAAGATATTGCAATTGGGCCAATTCTACTTGTGTCTTTGCCTGTGCAGTTTTGGCATGTCGGGCAAAGATGTCCAAGATCAGATTGGAACGGTCCAGTATCTTGCGTTTGAGTTCTTTTTCAATATTGCGCAGCTGGGAAGGTGAAAGCTCGTCGTCGAAAACAACGATGTCAATTTCTTCAGCTTCAACATAAGCTTTTATTTCTTCCAGCTTTCCGCTGCCGACAAATGTGGCACGGTCTGGGAAACCCAGCTTTTGTGTAAACATGCCTTTGGTCTCCCCACCGGCAGTCTGCACAAGAAATTCAAGTTCCTCCAAGTATTCCTTTGCTTTTGTTTCCGTTACGCTTGGGGTGATGACACTCACCAAGACGGCTGTTTCGGGTTTTATAGCTGTATCGTGTATTTTAAATCTGGCCATTTTGTACTATTAAGTCTTTTAAGTGAAATCGAAAGGAGATTGAACAGTGCTGCGCAAGCTATTTATTACCTAACTCTTGTTATTCATTCACTTTTTTAATTATTGTTCAATGAGCCCGAAAGCTCGATGTTTGTTTGAAAAGGTAAATTTAAGAATTTATGTATTTGTACACCACACAAGACTGATGCCGATTATGACATAATTCTCCATTAACCAATAAATTTCCTGTGATTTGCTTACCAGGGCAACTCAAAATATGTAAGCGTTCGGTCGCCATCTTTTGCCTAGTAAAAGAAGGGATATTTTCTATATCATGTTCATAATGATGCAAAAGTAAATAAATTTGGTTTTATATACAAAAAAGATAAGGGGCTTTTAGGAAGCCCTGCCCTGATGGATCAATTTTCCTAGCGAAAATGACATGCGATTAAGAAATCTTGTCCCAGGCGATACCCTCTGATTTTCTTGCGAGGAAGCTTCGGAGCAAATGATTTTTTTCGCTTTGGAGCATCGGGTCTTCTTTGAAGATTTCGATAACGGTATTTCGGCACTCGGTGAGCAGCGCTTGATCTGTGGCCAGATTTGCCATTTTGAGATCAAGAACACCCGACTGCTGTGTCCCGGATATATCGCCCGGCCCACGGAGCTGCAGATCCACTTCTGCAATTTCAAATCCATCGTTGGTACGCACCATGGTATCCAGTCTCAACCGTCCTTCTTTGCTCAGTTTATTCCCCGACATCAGGATACAGAAAGACTGTTCGGCACCACGGCCTACGCGGCCACGCAATTGGTGCAGCTGGGATAGCCCAAAACGTTCGGAATTTTCAATGACCATGACCGAAGCATTCGGGACATTGACACCGACCTCAATAACGGTGGTAGCAACCATGATCTGCGTTTCATGTTTGACAAAGCGCTGCATCTCAAAGTCTTTATCTTTTACGGGCATTTTACCATGAACAATGCTGATCTTATACTGTGGTAGCGGAAATTCACGTTGCAAATTTTCTAGGCCTGCTTCTAAATATATCAGATCAAGTTTTTCGCTTTCCTTGATGAGCGGGTACACCACATAGACCTGCCTGCCTTTGGCAATCTCCTCACGCATAAAACCAAACATTCGTAAACGCGAACTTTCAAAAAAGTGGACAGTTTTGATTGGTTTACGTCCTGCAGGTAATTCGTCTATGACGGAAATGTCCAAGTCGCCGTATATGGTCATGGCTAGTGTCCGTGGGATTGGTGTCGCTGTCATAACCAGCATATGCGGTGGAATGACATTCTTGCGCCAGAGTTTTGCCCGCTGTTCTACACCAAAACGGTGCTGTTCGTCAATTACTACGAAGCCTAGGTTGTTGAATTTTACCTTATCCTCGATCAGGGCATGGGTGCCAATCAAAATATCCAGGCTACCATCCTCCAGGGCCTGGTGGATCAGACGACGTTCTTTCGTACTGGTGGAGCCAGTGAGAAGCTTTATCGTAACAATATCTTCGCCAACAAGATCTTTAAGTCCATGATAATGCTGGGTCGCCAGGATTTCTGTCGGAGCCATCATGCAGGCCTGAAATCCATTGTCTACAGCGAGCAGCATGCTCATCAGGGCAACAACAGTTTTCCCGGACCCTACATCGCCCTGTACGAGGCGGTTCATCTGCGCGCCTGTGTTGGTATCCAGGCGAATTTCCTTCACAACGCGTTTCTGCGCTCCTGTTAAAGGAAATGGAAGGCGCTCGTTAAAGAACGTGTTGAATTTTTCACCGACTTTATTGAAGCGCTGGCCTCTAAACTTCTGGGTATTGAGCTGTTTGTTGTTGAGCAACTTGAGCTGTATAAAGAATAGTTCTTCAAACTTGATGCGTTTAATCGCTTGGTTCAGCTCCTTTTGATCGCTTGGAAAATGTATGGATGCAAAAGCCTGTTGTCTGGAAATCAAACGATGCTTAATGATGACATCCTGAGGAAGCGATTCGTCAATACCACGGAATACAGTTTCCAATGCAGTCTGCTGCAAGCGTTGGATCCCTTTGGTATCCAGATTGAACTTTTTGAGTTTTTCTGTCGACGAATACACCGGCTGCAAACTCATGTTGCCGATCTGTTTAACCTGCGGATTATATAAATCCATTTCGGGATGCGTAATGGAAAGCTGCCCATTGAATTCGCTCGGCTTGCCGTAAATAATATAGGCTGAGCCGACTTTTAATGATTTTTGGAGCCATGGGATGGACTGAAACCAGACCAGTTCCATGGAGCCCGTTTCATCTTTGAAAGAACCGACAAGACGTTTCGTTCTTTTCTCGCCCACGAGTTGTAGCGAAACCAATCGCCCCAGTACCTGTGCCGCCATCATATCGGGATGAAGTTTCCGGATTTTATGAAACTCTGTACGGTCGATATAACGGAAAGGATATTGCGTTAGTAGATCACCAATGGTAAATACCTGTAACTCTTTCTTGAGCACATCAGCCTTTTGTGGACCTACACCTTTGAGGTATTCTATGGGGGTAATTAAACTTAATTCAGCCATTCTTCTTGAATGGCTAAATTACGAAAAATTTATGCGTTTATGGAGCCGTTTCTTGGGCTAGTGTGACTATTTTGAAGCAGATTCTTCATATTTAATGTCTGCTTTTCCTTCTTTACAGATCATGCCCAATGGTTTGCGATAAGGTATACAATTTATTTTGGGAGCCATCATTGGCTGGTATATCTCCATCAACCGGTTGTTGTCATTGATCATATTTTGCAAGGTTGTTTTGTCTACGGATTTGTGATAGGGAAGGTAACTTGTCCCACACACTGTTCGTATTTCTATCATTTCCCATTCTGTAGCATCACTACAGGCTTTGGGACTGGCAAAGGCAACGATTTTGCTGTACTTCTCATTGGAGAGCGACTCAAGTTCCTTTTCTGTTTTGTCCTTGTAGGGATTTTCTAAATGTGACTCCGATTTACAAACAACAAATAGCATGCAACATGCCAGGAGAGTGATAAAACCCAGGATTGAGAGATTTTTCATAATATTCTTCTTATTTTTTTTAATTGAACGGGTAATTCTTTCCCTCTGCTACAGCAGATTCCTATTCAGTTTTTGTTAAGAGAAATTTGATTTTGAAATCTATTGTGGATGATTTCTGTTGTATTGTAGGTTTGAAACAACAATATGTTGGTAAAAATGTAGTTTTAAAACAACATTATTTAGTTGACTTTGTAATATAGTTACAACAATCTGGAAACTTTGTTAATTTTCAAGATATCATAAAAAAGGGGCATCCAGTTATGGATTGCCCCTTTTTTATGATATCTTGGCTAATTTCTCGATTAGAAATTGCCCTTATTTACATCCCACCAAAGTCTGGTACCGCCGTTGTCAGGTCCGCCCAACAACGAGATTGCAGATTGTACTTCAGCTGCATTAGTGTTGTATTCATTTTGTGGGAACGGTAAGCGACGGATCTGTATTTTAGTATCGATCAGTCCACCGCTATTGTTGACCACAACTGGGAATAGACGTGGATATCCAGTACGGCGGAATTCACTCCAAGCTTCTTGTCCTTCAGGGAAGATCGCCAACCATTTTTGGGTGATAATACGTTCCAGTTTTACTTCGTTGGAAGCTGCATCATCCCATTTTACTGTAAGAGCACTTGGTGAATCAGCGTTATTCTTCGCATTGAAAGGATCGACATATGCGGCGGCTTTGCTGGTGTTATCATTGAGGTAAGAACTTAGACTCGAGGTTACACCCCATTGCGTGAAGGAAGTCTCCACTCCTTTTTCATAAAGTGATTGCGCTGTTCCGCCAGCATTGTTCCAACCTCTCAATGCTGCTTCCGCACGAAGGAAGTAAACCTCAGCTGCGGTCATTAATACCGGTGCTGTTGTTGCCACGAAAGTTGGTGTTGTACCTTCGGTATTCAATGCCGATAGCTTTTGGTATTTGTCTTTTTCGATACCATCTGCACCTGTGCGGATTCCGATGTATTGACCAGCAAAAGCCGTTGTTGATGCATCTTTAGTAACGGGTGACATGTATTTGGAAAGACGGGGGTCTTTTAACCCAACCATATAGGATGAAAGTGATGCATTGATCCGTGTGTCGGCCCAGTTTTGGGAGATAAACCAAAGCGGGTTGCTGTAGGTTCCATCCGCCGGTATGGTGATCTTGAAGTTTTCGCTATTACTTTCCAATACACCGCCATTTGCTGGATCCAGTGCTTTTTCGGCTTGTGTTTTTGCTAAAGCAGCATCGACTTTAACCAAACGCATCGCTAAACGCAGGCGTAATGAATTGGCAATTTTTAACCAATTTGCAAATCGAACCTGATTATCTGAATTTGGAAATACAAGATCGATCTGGTCGATTTTAGCCGCCATTGGACTATCCGCTTTGTACGATTTCAAGGCCGTTACAGCCTCATCGAGCTCTTTGAAGAAAGCAGCATATACATCGGATTGTTTGTCGTATGGAACAGTATTGGAGGTGCCTACTTTACTATATGGAATAGGGCCATAGATATCTGTAACACGGCTCGCCGCTTCTACTTTGATCACTAATGCGGAGCCCCATAGTGCTGGATAGGTCTCTGCAAGACCATTGCTTTTTAATTTTTCAATGGATTTGATAACGTTAAGATAAAGCACTTTAAATGGTTCTCCATTCCATCCATTTACCATGGCATAATTCAGGTTGTTCTGACCGCTATTAAACGGCGTGGGAGACATGAAATAGCCCGAAAAGACGTCTGCATTCAGATTTTGTTGTACTTGATAAGAATTAGGGTCTCCCGCACCGGAGAAATTGTAAATAGACATTTGTGCATTTTTTAAAAAAAGCACAAGATCTTGTCCGTCCCCCTTTAAATCTTCATCTGTAAGCCCAATATTGTTTTTGTTGTAATCCTCAAAATTCTTTGTACAGCTGGTCATCGTTCCTCCAAGAAGTAACATGGCCAGGGAGAATTTGGATATATATTTGATGTTAAAATTCATTGTTGATCGTTTAGAAAGTTGCATTTAGTGTAAGTCCGTAATTGCGGGTTGCAGGCATCATAAAGATATCTACACCACTCAGCGAATTGCCTGTTGACATCGTTACTTCAGGATCAAATGGAGCCTTTTTAGAAATGTAGAATAGGTTTCTTCCTACAGCATTGACGCGCAATTTTTTGAAGAAACTGTCTTTAATATTGAAGTCATAGCCGAAAGTCAATTCACGCAGTCTCACGACCGTTCCATCGTAAATGTATTGGCTACTGACGGGACCTATACCTCCTGTTGATGTGTACCATTTCTCTGCGTCGACGACAGCAACAGGAGTTCCATTCGGTGTAACACCGTTTACGGCAACGCCACCATTTGCACGAGCGGCTCCACTTGCTTCTGATACGCCATAACCATCCATGACAGACTGAGTAATAGACATAACATCGTAATTAAATTTGCCGTCAATCAAGAAACTTAAATTGAAGTTTTTATAATTGAAACTGTTATTCCAGCCCATTTGCCAAATTGGATTCGAATTTCCTAGCTTTGTATAAGCGTTGGTTTTTTGAGGAATACCATCTTCTGAAATAATAATCCTTCCTTCAGCATCCCGTACAAAATCCTGTCCATAGATATCGCCAAAAGAACCGCCTACCTCAAGTTTGGAAGCAAAGTTGTTTTGATTTTCACCAGTTAAACTAAACTCAGGAACAGCATCAGCTAGTTTTTTTATCTTGTTTTTATTGTAGGTGAAGTTGATACTTGTTGTCCATTTGAAATCATCATTTCTAATTGCATCTAATGATACCAATGCTTCAACTCCTTGGTTTTGGATGTCACCGGCATTAATCGCATATTGTTGATTTAACGAAGCTTGGCTCGCAGCGACTTTGAAGAACTGGTTGGTTGTGTTTGTTTTGTAGTACGTAACATCCACATTCAAACGATTGTTCCACATGCGCCATTCCGTTCCAATTTCAAAAGATTTCGTTTTTTCGGGCTTTAATGTTTTCAAGAACGCAATGTCATTTACTGTCAATACAGCGTATGGATTCACCGTGTTTGTTAATAAACTCGTGTAAGGAGGCAAATCATTGCCCACTACTGCATACGAACCACGAATCTTGGCCATATTGACAAACTCAGGTAAGTTTAATTTGTCATTCAATACAATACCCAAGCCTGCAGATGGGTAGAAGAAAGACTTTGTACCTGTGAAAGCTAATGTACTGGACCAGTCATTCCTCGCCGTCAGATCCAAATAAATCCAGTTGTCGTAGGCCAAGTTTGCTGATGCAAATACCGATTGTAATTGTCTACGATTAGCCGATAATGTAGATGTGACAGGCGTTGTTGTATTTTGGATAAAGAATTGATTTGGGATTTTTAACCCGTCAATACCTGTGTTAAAATCAACACCTTCGGTTTTCCAGTCGGTGATGCTTGTTCCGACCAATCCTGTGATCTGAAACTTATCGCTGACATTAAAGTTCATGTTGGCAACGACATCACCGTATTGTTGTGTAATGGTGGTATTTGTATAATTGTAATTACCATTTACTTTTCCTAGGGGATTTGGTGTGCTCGCATAGACTTTACGGTCCCAAACCTCTGAGGTGCGATCGACGCTTCCCCTAGCCTGAATACTGATCCATGGCGCTACTTTATATTTTGCACTACCATTTAAAAGCAAACGGTTGCGGGTGGAGCTTGTTTGATTCCTGTTGACGATCCACCATGGATTTTGTTGTGTTGTAGGACTATCACTTAGGCTGAACCAGTTTTGCTCGTTCAGATTGCGGCTTGGATTGAATGTTTCGTAATTTTTATAATCCGCAATATTTAAGCTTCGAGGTAATAGGTAGGTTCCAACCAGTGGATTATAATAAAATCCTGAACTAGGGGCATTATCCAATTTTTGTGTAATATAATTGGCGCTTCCTTCAACGGTCAACTTATTATCAAAGAATGAGGCACTTTCCTTGAGATTGAAGTTGTGACGCATCAGGTCGTTTTCTGGAAGAATACCTTTTGCAAGTGTATTCGCGTAAGAAAAGTAGGTCTGATTTTTTTCGTTACCTCCGGACAATGTCAATGAATTGGTGAAGTTGCTACCTGTGCGGAAAAATTCGCCCACATTGTCGTAGTTAGCACCGTTGGTTTTGTCTCCCCAGCTAAATACACTGGTGTTACTGTTTTTACCACCCGAACCTTGACCATATTGGTTTTGGAATTTCGGTGTCGATACAGCCTGTTCGATTTGCGCACTTGAGGAGAAGTTGATTGTGGTGCGACCTTGTTTACCTGATTTTGTTGTGACCAAGATAACGCCATTGGCTGCTTGGCTACCGTACAGTGCCGCTGCAGATGCTCCTTTTAATACAGAAATGTTTTCAATATCCTCTGGATTGATCAATGAAATAGGATCGCCACCATCGCGCTGACCCCCAAAAACATTGTCTGGCTGGCTGGCTAATGTCTGGTTGTTAATAGGGACCCCATCAACAACATAAAGTACCTGATTATTGCCAGAAGCCGACTTGTTACCACGCAAAATAACCTTCGCCGAGCCACCTGGTCCTGAAGAGCTGGAAGCAATATTAACACCGGCTACTTTACCGTTTAAATTATTAGCCAAGTTGGTACTTTTGACTTTGTTCAATTCGTCCCCATTGACCTGTTGCGTAGAGTATGTTAATGATTTTTGTGCACGGCTAATACCTAGAGCGGTGACCACGACACTTTCCAACTGCTGTGTTTGTTCTTCTAAACTTACCGTTACTGTCGTTTCACCAGGGCCTAGTGTGACTGTTTTATTTTCATAACCGACAGTACTGATGTTCAATATGCGGTTTTTATCATCAACATTGATCTGAAATGCGCCTTTAACATCCGTAGAACTTGCGTTGGAAGTGCCCAGTACTTTAATTGTGGCGCCTGGAATAGGAGCTTTGGTTTTAGCGTCAACAACCGTTCCCTTTATCTGGTTGGTTTGCGCATGCAATAAGGATGCTGAAAAAAGCATTGTCGGAACAATACCCAACACCCTCAAAGTAGAGTATAATTTGTTATTCATATAGTATATGTGTTATATTCAGTTTTTTATATACGTATTTTCATAACGGTGAAGTTCTAATGGAGTGGGCTAATTCCATTTAGCATTTTGGTTAGAAGAAGAGATATTGAATAATCGAGGGGCGAAATAAATGATTATTTTTTAATAGTATAAGCTATTCAATACCTAATTTATAGGAAGAAAAAGCGGTGTGATTTCCCTTAATAAGGGTCTAATTTACTATTGTTGGACAAAATTCAAAAATTTTATGCAATGGAAATGTTTTATATGAACGTTTTTTTGTTTGTAATTGATTATTAGTCAGTATTATGTGTGGTTTGTCATTTTTTTATTTCGATACATCGAGCATTCCTTCCATAGTCAAAAAGGTGTATTTATTGGGGCGTTGTGTTTAAACTCGGGATGGTCTGTTAAAGGCCTGTTTAATGTTTGCAGCATTAAATAGGATGATAGCAATAAAGATGATTCCGTATGCGATATATTTTATTGGCTGTACAGGTTCTTGAAAGTAGGTCGCTGCCAAAGTAAATGCGATCAGCGGATTAATATACAAAAGAACACCAGTCGTGGTGGATGAAATGCCTATGAGGGCATACATGCTCAAAAAAAGAGGGATGATCGTAAACAGAGATGCGATGAGCACTATGGTGCCCCAAAACACGGGCTCTTTAGGGATGGTGTGATGATTATAGATCAGTTTGGGTATCACAAACAATGCACATATACTGAGTTGAAGAACCAATTGATTGAGCTTGTCAAAGCCTGTCGATACCCGTTGCACGATCAGATAAAACGCGTAACAGGATGCGATAGTAATCGCCCATAGGACATCATTCAATGAACCTCTTGCCAGTAGGCATACGCTGCTGAAAGCAATGAAAAGTGCAGTTTTTTGCCATCCAGTCAATTTTTCCTTGAGCATGAGATAGGCTCCTGCCGCGGTAATTAGGGGGCAGGTCAGATAGGCTAATGCGGCGGATTGAATGCTCACATGGTTGACAGCATAGATGTAAGTAAACCAGTTCCCAAAAATCAGCGCGGAGGCGAGAAGCATAAGGCCCGTTTGAATGAGCTTGTCTGCCCGTGACAGAAGCCCAAATTTGCGAATATCAGCTGCTAGCATTTTTCTCCGAAAAAGAAGCAGGTATACCCATAAGACCAACAGGGCGGTAATAATTCTAAAATAAAGAATATCTTCGGCAGGATAGCCACGTATCCACCGTACAGGTATGGACATAAATCCCCAAATAAAGGGAGCCAAAAAAGCCGCGAAAAGATATTTTCCGCGGCTTGCTGTTTCGTTGCTATTTTCCACGGATTAATCTTTCCACGCAATGACTGAAATCTCGACATTTACATGCTTCGGCAATGTTTTTACCGCAACACACTCTCGGGCTGGCTGTGCTTCTTTAAAATATTCAGCATAAACTTCATTGACTAAGGCAAAATTGTCCATATCACTTAGGAAAATGGATGCTTTGACAACGTCTTCAAAAGTATATCTAGCATTTGTCAGGATAGCTTCGATATTTTTCAGCACCTGATGCGCTTCGTCTTTTATACCAGATGCAATTAGCTCCATTGTTTCGGGAACCAGTGGGATTTGCCCAGAGATATAAAGTGTATTGCCAGCTTTAATAGCTTGGTTATATGGCCCTATAGCAGCAGGAGCTTTGTCCGTATTTAAGATTTCTTTTTTTGACATGGATTACAGTGTTTAGGAAGTAAAAAATATTTTGTAGATCAGCCCCAATAAAAAGACAATAATGGCCGTTGCATTAATAATATGCATGGCTTTTATATTCCCATTCGTCGGGCGGTCTGCATTGCGCTTTCTAAATAAGTACATGGAACTAAGTTACAACAGTAAATTAGAAAGTTAAAATGAAAAGATCAAAAACTTTGAGCGTACATTTATCGACTGTGAAACAAATCGTTTACAAGGGACAGTATATTTTCGAATTTTGGTAAATTGGTAAACGAAATAAAAATCTATGAACAAGCTAGCGTTAATTGGAGGTAAGATATATACTGGTGAGACGGTCTTTGAAGAAAAAGCATTACTGATTAATGAAGGTAAAATTGCCGCAATTGTCGATGAGCATGACGTGCCTCTGGATTACACCAGTTATCCAGTCAATGGATGCAATATTTGTGCTGGGCTGATTGACCTTCAACTGTATGGCGACGGTTCGGATCTGTATTCCGCCGAGCGTAGTGTAGCCTCTTTGGAACGCATCGCCGAGGGCTTGGTCGGTAAAGGCACGACTTCTTTTATGATGACCCTGGCGACCAATACCATACCCGTCTTTAAGGATGCCATTCGTGTGGCAGAAGGTTTTCATCATGACGCATTCTTAGGGCTGCACCTAGAAGGTCCATTCTTGAATCCTAAAAAACGAGGTGCGCATCCCGCGGATTTAATCATCGAGCCTACAAAGGAAAAGATTGATGAGCTTTTGGTGGGAGTCCAGGTTGTCAAAATGATGACCATAGCACCCGAATGTATATCAGACGATGTATTGCAGCATTTACAGGGTTATAATTTGCTGCTCAGTGCAGGGCATAGTGATGCTACATTTGAAGAAGGAACGCGCGGGTATGATCTTGGGATTCCAACAAGTACCCATCTATTTAACGCCATGTCGCCTTTGCACCATCGCGAAGTTGGGTTGGTTGGCGCGATTTTTAACCATTCGACCGCTCAGGCAAGTATTATTGTCGACGGGCATCACGTCAGCTTTGAAGCTGTGAAAATTGCGAAACGTCAGATGGGAATGCGTCTGTTTATGATTACCGATGCTGTAGCCGCTTGCGATAAAGATATCTACCAGCATGTATTGAATGATGGCTATTACTCGCTGCCGGACGGAACCATTTCGGGGGCGGCAATCTCCTTATTTGAGGGAGTGAAAAATGCGGTGCAAAAGGTGGGCATACCACTCGATGAAGCGATCCGAATGGCGACGGTGTATCCGGCAAACCTGCTAAAGCGAGCGGATATCGGAAATCTAAATGCAGGAAGCATAGCGAATGTTATTGTCTTTAATGACGATTTTCAGCTGGAACAGGTGATCTTTAAAGGCGAGTTAAAGCGCTGATCCATTTCGCAGAAGATTGGCCCATTGTCCAAGATTGACTAATATTATATGTATCTTCGTTCGTTATTTTGACAAAACACTATTCTATAGATTGATGAAACGTTCCCTATTATTTTTAGCGACAGCACTTTTTGTTTTATCTTCTTGTTCATCCAAGAAAAATAAGAAACACGAGCCTGTCAATACCACAACGACCAATGTCGAAATTGTAAAAAAGGATCCTCCCACATTACCTAAGCGCGAACGGGTGAAAAATACAGTTGAGACAAAAGCGCAGCCAGTTGCAGAGAAAAAGAAGGACATTGTCGTCAATCTCCCAGCTTTACCCCGTGAGTTTCGTGCAGCCTGGGTGGCCTCTGTTGCCAATATCAATTGGCCGAGCAAAAATAACCTGAGTACAGCAGAGCAGCAACAGGAAGCTATAGGTATTTTAGATTTCTTGAAAAATAATAATTTTAATGCAGTAATTTTTCAGGTGCGTCCATCAGCAGATGCATTTTATAAAAGTGATCTTGAGCCTTGGTCATATTTTTTGACGGGAACAGAAGGGCAGGCACCATCCCCTTATTATGATCCCCTAGATTTTTGGGTAGAACAGGCACATAAAAGAGGGATCGAGCTTCACGTTTGGTTAAACCCTTACCGTGCACATCATACTGCTGGCGGTGCTGTTACGTCTGCTTCTATGGCACGTAAAATGCCCGAATCTGTTGTCAAACTCAAACAAGGGTATTACTGGTTTGATCCATCCAAACAATCTACCCAGGACCATGCTGCTCGCGTAGTAATGGATATTGTCAAACGTTATGATATCGATGGCGTACATTTTGACGATTACTTCTATCCTTATGCTGAATATAATGGTGGCCAGGATTTTCCTGATTTGGATAGTTACAATGAATACAAACGTAATGGTGGTACGCTTTCCCGAGGTGACTTCCGGAGAAATAGTGTAAACACCTTTATCGAGCGTATTTATAAAGATATTAAAAAGGAAAAGAATTTTGTCAAATTTGGGATCAGCCCGTTCGGGATCTGGAAACCAGGTTATCCGGCAGGGATCCAGGGGTCGAGTCAGTATGATATGCTTTATGCGGATGCTAAATTATGGTTGAACAAAGGTTGGATCGACTATTTTGCTCCCCAATTGTATTGGCCGATACAACCCGCTAAGCAGAGTTATACCGCGCTGTTAAAATGGTGGGAAAGTGAAAATACCTTGGGACGCCACCTTTGGCCGGGTATCAATACAGTGGGCAGGCGCGGGACAGAATATGTTCAAGAAATTGTTAATCAAGTAGAGGCTGCACGGACACTATTGCCTGATAATCGGGAGGGTGTAATCCACTGGAGTTTGGCAGGGCTGACCAAAAACCCGGCCATGACACAGGCTTTGGTTAATGGACCCTACCAGGTGAAAGCGCTGGTGCCAACAAGTCCCTGGTTAAATGCAAATCCACTTTTGAAACCATCCTTGTTACTAACGCCGCAAGGTGGAAATATTTTTGCGAAGTGGCAGCATCAGCAAATTGATCAGGTTGCAAAATGGGTATTGTATCTCAACTATGGGGGGGTATGGCAATACGAGATTTTGGATCCTGGAGTCACGAGTAAAGAGATCCCAATGACTTCGAACAACAAAAAGCTTCAGTATGTTGCGGTAAAAGCTGTCGATCGTCTGAGTAATGAAGGACCGTATGCTGCTGAGCATGTAAAATAAGTGGTTTCCAGACCATCAGGAAAGGGATATCTGTATTACGGATATCCCTTTTTTGAGAAATTAACTATCCCCACCCCTGTTTACCAAGTTGTCAATGTTTTGCTTTGAATTGTAACCGATCCGATGTACATTTATAGGTATGGAGGAAATCTATAAAACAGTAAGCGATTCTGTGATTCGGATGTCACAGCTGATGTTGCCATCCAATGCTAATTTTGGCGGTAAAATTCACGGGGGCTATATTTTGTCCTTGATGGATCAGATCGCATTTGCTGTTGCTTCCAAATTTTCAGCGCATTATTGTGTGACGGCTTCGGTTGGCAAAGTGGATTTTTTGAAGCCTATTGAAGTGGGCGAACTCGTTACCTTGATCGCTTCGGTAAATTACGTGGGCAACTCATCTATGGAAGTCGGTATTCGAGTAGAAGCGATGAACATTCAGACGGGCGAAACCAAACATTGTAATTCCTCCTACTTTACGATGGTGGCCAAAGATGAAACAGGAAGGCCAGCCCGCGTACCGAGGTTAATACTGGAGACTGAAAAAGACATATTTCGGTTCTACCGCTGTGTGGTGAAGATGGAAGTTGACAAAGAAAGAGATCGTGCCATTCACGACATGGAAACAGACTCTGCCGAGCAGCAAGCTTATATTCAGAAGCACTTTATTGTACAGATCAATCTTGCTCCGTAAAAGATTGAAGGCTCTTCACTACCATTCGACAGTACCTAGATATTTGCTGTCTGTACATTCGTCGCTTCCATCTGATTTATGGAAGAACACATAGATGTGGTAGGTGCCGATATGCTCTTGTCGTTGAAGTTTTACCGTTTGTGTTTGTTGGAGAAGCGTATTCATGCCCTCATTGGCAAATGCAAGTTCTTCTGGGCCAGATAGAATCAGTCGACAGCTGCTTGCATTGAGGCCAGAAGCTACACTTAGCTTTGTGTCATAATCCCAGAAGAGGGTGAATGTTTCTGTCTCTTTATCTATCTCAAATCTATAGGAGGTAATCGGATTAAGGATCCCTTTACTAATACGGAAGTTTTCATAGTTGATGGCATAGCCCGTTGCGGTTTTTTCTATAGCATTATTAAGATTGTAGGACATGGCGTTGCTATAAGCCTTTTTATTGGGGTTATAGTTTTTAAATCCGATCCGTAACAAATAGAGCATTGAGGAGCTAAATTTTTGGATGAGAGAAAACCGTAAACGCGACTGGATTTGATCCACAGTAGGCTTTTTTGTGCTTTTCTTTGGTAAGCCCCTTGCATAGGTTTTGTTTCCATTTGTAACAAAAACTATTGATCCTGCTTTCCCCGAAAGTGTGCCGTTGGCACCGTTTTTAATGACTGCCATAATCGATATCAATTAGTGTTTATTTTTCCCTTAAGTTAACAAATTAATACGTATTTGTCAATATCAAGTTCGACCTTCTCTCGTTATTTTTACGTAACTAGATCGGTATTTGCTCGGTGTTTCTTCGGTTACAACCGAAGAAACACCGAACAAGTACCGAGGAAGTACCGAACAAGTACCGAAGGATCTCCGAAAATGGTATCTATTTGTTAACGTAAATTGTGGTAGACAGGGGAAGCCTGCGTAAGCGCGCTGGTATTTATTGGATGATGCATGTATGGGTGATTTTTTTATATTTATGTCTATACTTTTACCATCAAATAAGGTGAAAGAGCTTCTATGGACGCTTTTAATAAAAGTTTTAGATGTTTTTAATAGATATTTTGCTTTTATTTTGCTAAGCTGTGCGGTTTTGTATCTATTTTGAGGTGTAATTTCAGCTTTTTTGCTGTTAAATTGTGCGTTAATGTGTTTGTTGTCATTTCTTTTTTAAATAATTGCGCATAAACTTGCATAAATACGATGCTTTTCATAGTATTGTGTAGCAATTGAAAAAACCGTGGACTGGAACCTCCTGTCGCGGGCAATTATTAACAACTAACTAAAAACCATGAATAAAAAATTTCTCTTATTCTGTTCAGGGGTGATGCTCTCCACTAGCTTGTGGGCGCAGACCAAAACTGTAACGGGTAAAGTGACGAATGCTTCTGATGGAGGTAACATGGCCAATGTCACCGTGAGTATCAAAGGTAAAGCTGTCAGTACACAAACAAAGCCCGATGGCAGTTTTACGATCAGTGCAGAGCCAGGTGATATTTTGATTTTTAGAGCAGTGGGTTCTCAAGAAAGGCAACAATTAGTTGGCACAAATGCAACGATCAATGTTGCACTTTCTGGTAGAGAGGAAGCTCTCGAAGAAGTTGTTGTGACGGCAATGGGAATCAAGAAGGAAAAAAAGGCGCTAGGGTATGCTGTCCAAGATATTAAATCGGATGAGTTGATGAAGAATAAAAATCCGAATGTGATCAATTCATTAAATGGCAAGATTGCTGGTGTGAATGTGACAAATTCGGGAGGAGCGCCAGGAGCATCTGCTTCCATCGTTATTCGTGGCGGTACATCCCTCGAACGGGATAATCAACCCTTATTTGTTATCGATGGTATGCCAATGGATAATTCCACTGGGCAAGGTGATAATTCCGCCTTTGATGGTAATACGAATATTTCCACCACGAATGGTAATCGTGCGTTGGATTTAAATCCGGAGGATATTGAATCTATATCGGTTTTGAAAGGGCCTGCAGCTGCGGCACTGTATGGCTTGCGGGCAGCAGCGGGTGCTATTGTCGTAACGACCAAAAAGGGGAAAGATGGGGCTACTTCGATAGGAATAAACTCACGCTTTGGTGTGAATTGGGTAAATCGCTTGCCGAAGTTACAAGATAAATTTAAGCAGGGTTCTAATTATAAAGGGAATAGGATTACTGATAATACGTATCTGTCTTGGGGAGATGCTTTTCAACCTGGAGAAACTGTTTATGATAATTTAGGGGACTTCTATCAAAATGCAACGAGTTTTGATAACTCATTCAATGTGTCAGGGGGTAATGCAAAGGGTAATTTTTATTTATCTGGCTCGAATTTAGACCAATCAGGTATTGTGCCCACCACCGATTTTAAACGTACTACTTTCCGATTTAACGGCGAACAAAAAGTTGGTATTTTTACATTTGGCGCAAACGCATCCTACTCGCATAGTACCACGCAGAAAACCTTAACCGGGTCCGGTCTTTGGGGAGGTTCGGGGTTGGGTTATATGGAATCTATTCTAGCTTTTCCGCGTAATGTGGACATGAAAAACTGGATAGATCCTAGTGGCAAACAGATTTTACTGTTACCGAACGTGGCGCTTGAAGATAATGTTGATAATCCGTATTGGACAATCCATAAAAACCCTCAAAATGACAAGACAAACCGCTTTCTAGGGAATGTATATACGAATGTAAAGATTACGGATTGGTTAGATGCGACTTACAAGTTAGGTGTTGATAATTACACCACGAATTTTAGATCTATTATAACGCCCGGCTCAGCCGTAAAGGAAGCTTGGCAAAAAGGAATGCTCTCCGAAAGTATTCGTCAATATAATTATATCAATTCCAATTTTATGTTGAATTTCCATAAACAAATTAAACAGGATTGGGATGTTAATTTCCTGCTGGGTACAACAGCAGAGGATACATATCTTCAAGCAAATTCCATGCGTGCCGAGAAATTCTCTATTCCGAATTTTGAAAGCATAAACAATGCGGATGCAAAGAATAAGTATTTCAATGAATCCATCACCAAAAAAAGATTGCTAGGTGTCTATGGGGATTTGCGTATCGGTTATAAAAACCTATTATTCCTAAGTGCTACAGGTCGTAATGATTGGTCTTCTACCTTGCCGATACAAAATCGTTCGTTCTTTTATCCTTCTTTTTCTGGGAGTTTAATCTTCACGGAACTCATGGAGAAAAGCGATATTTTGAATTATGGTAAGTTGCGAGCTTCATGGGCACAGGTCGGTAAAGATGCGCCTGCTTATCAAACAGCAACCTATTTGTTTGAGCCTCAATTGACCGTTGGAGGTGGGTTTAGAAATTATTGGACGAGGGGTAATGATCAATTGAAACCTGAGACAACGACCTCTTTTGAAGTTGGTACTGATCTGAAGTTATTCAAAAACAAGTTAGGTTTAGAATTTACGTATTATAAAAACAATTCTAAAGATCAAATCTTGCAACCTCGCGTTTCAAATGCAACAGGATATATATTAAGTTTTGTCAATACGGGCGAGATTGAAAATAAGGGAATAGAGGTGTCTATTAATACCTCTCCAATTAAAAAAGAAGATTTTAGATGGGATTTGGCCTTGAATTTCTCTCATAACAAAGGAGTGGTGAAGTCATTGCCAGCTTCTTTACCTATTTTGTATGTTACTGATGTTCAAGTGGGTAATGGAAAGGCTGCTTCTTTTGGTAATGGAAATTTTATGGGTATAAGTGGTTCAACCTGGCAGCGCGATGCTGACGGAAATTTGTTGTTGGATTGGAAAACAGGATATCCATTGACATCAACAGATGCCACTAAGCCGATAGGGAACAGAGAGCCGAGTTTTATTGGGGGGCTAAATAATACCTTCGTCTATAAAAACTGGGAGCTATCATTCTTATTTGATTTTAGAAAAGGTGGAGATATCTTAAATGGCACAGAGTATCTTTTGGCCTATAATGGCTTAAGTAAAGTGACGGAAAACAGAGGTGATAAACTTTCCTTTACGGGGATGGCGCTTAATCCGGAGACGAAAGCATATGAGATGATTACGAAGGAAGTGGTCGCAACAGAAGACTATTACAGAGATATTTATTCGCTCAATACTCCAAATTTCGTTGAAACTGTAAATTGGTTGCGTCTCCGTTCCTTAAGTCTGACGTATAGCTTGCCTCCTGACTTTTTGAAGCGTTCTAAAATATTTAAAGCGGCATCAGTCACAGCGACCGGAACAAATCTCTGGTTGTGGACAAATTATTCTGGTATGGATCCAGAGGTGAGTGCTGCTGGAGCAGGCGTGATTGGTTCTGGTTCTGTAGGTGTGGATTATGCTGGTGTACCGGCGACTGCTGGAGTAACCTTTGGTTTAAATCTAAAGTTTTAAAAAATGAAAAAGTTTATTTATATAGTAGCTGCAGCCTCAGCACTCGCTTTGGGTTCGTGTAGCAAATGGCTTGATGTAAATGAAAACCCTAATTCGGCGAATACGACTGTTCCGACAGCTGTGCAACGTTTGCCCCCTATACTGGCTCAATTTGCTGATGGGTATGAAAGTGCCGGCACAAGAGTTTCTTTTATTACACAGCAACTGGCAGTGGTAAATGCGAATAGCAATAACTGGAATTTGACAAGATGGAATCTGACCAATGCCGCTGTGGGATGGCCGTGGCAAGCCTGGTATGTCAATACTGCTGTAAATATTCAGCCGATGATCGATGCCGCTAATAAGGTGGGCGCAAATCATTATGTGGGTGTTGGTAAGATTATAAAGGCATGGGGTTTTGGATATATGGTCGACTGTTATGGAATTTTGCCTTATGATGAATTTGATAATAAAGATATTCTTACCCCTAAGTTTGATGACGGAGAATATATATATGGGAAAGTGCTGCCGCTGCTTGATGAAGCAATTTTAGATCTTAGTAAAGCACAAGATCAGTATGCACCTTCTTTGAAAGAAGGCGATACCTATAACGGTGGTGATGTACAAAAGTGGATAAAATTGGCCTATGGTCTAAAGGCGCGTTTTTTAAACCATTATAGTAAAAAGGCAAATTATAATCCGGATGAAATTCTGTCTTTATTGGCTAAGGCTCCTTCTTCAAGTATTGATGGTACTACGTATCAGTATGTGGATGAAGGTAAAGATGTCAGTGATAATTCTAAAGCTGCTCTGCAATGGGCGAATACCGGTACTACTGCAAGAATAACGAAACTATATTATGACTATATCACCAATAATTATACTGGTGCTCCGACAGGAGCGAATAATATGGTAGACCCTCGCTTGGATCTATTAGTTCCTAGTATGGATAACGGTAAAGGAGCATTGGTGCGTTCAAAAGTAGTGGATATGCAATCTTCTTTACCCGCTACAGGTCCTGTAGCGGTGACTTTCAACGAAAAAAATAATCAGTTTTCCCATGCTGATTCTGTCTATATATCCTTGCGAAGCAATACGGCAGCTTCTACTGGGCGTGTTTTGTCAACCGGAACATGGTATACGCGGAAAGGTGGAAAAGGTTTATTGTTAACCGGTGCCGAAATGAAATTTATAGAAGCAGAGATACGTTTCAAAAAGGGACAGCTTGCTCAGGCTCTCCAGGCGTATAAAGATGGAATTAAAATTCATATGGAAATACTGGGAGTAGCCAGTGGAGATCTGACAAAGTTCTTGGCGAGTACATCTGTTGTTCAGGATGCTTCCAAGCTGACGTTAAGCCAAATTATGATTCAAAAGTATATAGCGCTTTCTTACTCGCAAGAGCAATGGGCAGACTTGCGTAGAATGGATTTTTGCACAGATGCGTCTGGTAATTATAACGAGGCAATCGGTATTTATAAAGGTTTCAATCGTCCTAGTCATGTTTTTGCAAATTCTTTTCCTAATCCAACTGATTGGCCAAGGAGATTTGCAATAGCTTCTTACGAAAACAGCTATAATCTTGACCAAGTGAAAAAGGCCGATCCTGATGCAGGTTCGCCAACATATATTACTAAACCCGTATTTTGGGATAAAAAATAAGTGTATAAACGAATGTTTTTTAAGGCTTGAAGGTATATCCTTCAGGCCTTTTTCAATAGCATGATTACTGACCTAAATTTTTAATTTGTTAGATTTGTATAATGAGATCTATTCTGTTAGTTGTTAATTGCCTCGTGGCGGCGATGTTGTTCGCCCAATCTCCCAAGATCATTCAAAAACCAATTACTTGGAATCAGGAACGAATACAGCTTTCCTTGGATTATTTGAAAAATAGACATGGTCTGACCCAGTCAGCCCCGATTATTCATCCTAAAATGATTGTTGTGCACTGGACTGCAAACAATAGTGTGAAAGCAACATTCAACACTTTCAATCCGGTGAAATTGCCGGGAAGACCTGAGCTGACCAAAGCAAGTGCTTTGAATGTATCTTCCCAATTTGTCATTGATCGTGATGGCACTATTTACCAATTTTTGCCCGATTCTATCTTTGCGCGACATACAATAGGGCTCAACTATTGTGCGATCGGTATCGAGAATATCGGTAGCCGTCAGTTTCCACTAACCAATGCACAACTGAAAGCTAATGAAGAACTGATTCGCTATCTCAGCAAAAAATACCCGATAGAATTTGTTTTGGGACACCATGAATATCAGCGTTTCAAAAAAACAAGTTGGTGGAAAGAGACAGATCCAAATTATATTACAGGTAAAGACGATCCGGGCGATAAATTCATGAATGAATTGCGGTCAGAGCTGAATGATTTAAAATTAAAGAGACTACCCTAGTCTCTTTTTTTGTTTTGAGAATTTTTAATGTTATTGCCACTTGTTGCGTTTTGTTACTTAATGGTGTCGCTCATACTATTCTCGGTTTTAAGAATGAATTCCATGAAATGGCTCCAATCTGCGGCTTCTACTTTTCCGAATTGTCTTTTTTTTTGCTTTGTTATTCGTTTTTATGAGTTATGTGCTTGACTTTATGCGAACAAAATGAAAATAATAGCTTATGTTTTGCATTTTTGTGCTATATTAGAGGTGAAAAGAAGAACAAACCAATATTTTTACCTAAAAATAGCAGCTGCTTATGAACAAATAATGTGCGTATTTTGCGTTTTGTTACCGTACTAGGTTACGGTGCAACCTATTTAAAACCGAATTGATCTAATGAATTAAAATTTAAAATTATGAAAAGGAGTTTGCTCATTTTTTTGGGTTTACTATGTTTTTGTGGTGCTGCCCTAGCACAAAAAAATATTGCCGGCAGAGTGACCAGTGCAAGTGGAGCCGGTTTGGCTGGAGTTACCGTGCGGGAGACTGGAAAAGGGGGGCAGGCAGCGACGAATAGTCAAGGTAATTACAAGATAACAGTTTCTGAAGGTGCGTCTTTGGTATTCCGATATGTGGGGTATCAATCGCAGGAAGTTGCGGTAAATGGCCGGTCAGTCATCAATGTTGTTCTCCAAGAGAATAATGCATCCCTAGATGAAGTTGTGGTAACAGCGATGGGTATTGAGCGGTCAAAAAAATCCTTGGGTTATTCTACACCGAAAGTTAGCGGAGAGGATGTTTCGGATACACAGCGGGAAGGTTTTTTTCAAGGCTTGCAAGGACGTGTACCGGGCTTGTCCATTAACAGTACGTCGGGTATGCCCGGCGCCTCGGCTCAAATCGTGCTTCGGGGTTTTGCCTCTATTTCAGGGGATAATAATGCATTGATTGTTGTCGATGGCGTGCCGATTAACAATTCGACAGTCAATGAAAATGATCTAGCAATGAATGGAGCCAATCGGGATCTGGATTATTCCAATCGGGCACTGGATATTAACCCTTCGGATATTGAAACTTATGTCGTGATGAAGGGGCCAGAGGCAACAGCATTATATGGGAGTTCGGGTGCTGGAGGTGCAATCATTATTACAACAAAGAAAGCTAAGAGTGGTAAATTTGGGGTTGATTATAGCTATTCGGGAAGAATGGAGTTTGTTAATAAATTTCCTGAACGGCAGTATACCTACATGCAAGGGTTGAATGGGAATTATGATGGTACATCCTCCTACGCATTAGGTCCAAAATACAAGGAGGAAATGCTGTTGCATAAAGATAATGTGAAAAATTTCTTTCGTCATGGATATAATCAAAAGCATAACTTAACCTTTAATGGTGGTAATGAAAATCTAAGCTATCGCTGGTCAAATGAATATAATGATAATACGGGTATCGTTCCCAATACACGTTACACGCGTTTCTCTTCGCGATTAAATTCTACTGCTAAATTTTCAAATAAATTTGAATTGAATACTTCTTTCAACTTTATCTTTTCGGACAATGATAAAGCAAGAAAAGGAACTACAGGTTATTTAATGACACTGATGCGCTTTAATCCGCTCTACGACGTCAGGAATTGGATCGATGAAAAAGGCAATCGTGTATTAAATACCAAGGATATTTATAATGAACTGGATAACCCTTTTTGGGATGTGTATCGGAACATTGCCAACGATAAAACCAACCGCACGCTGGCTTCTTCAAATTTTACCTATAAACCATTGTCCTGGCTCAGATTTGAAGGTGTTGTGGGGATAGATTATTCCAGCACAAAAGGTGAAAGCGTTTATCATCCGCAGTCCTATTCCGGCTCGGGTTCCTCCACTTCACCTACCGGTGGTAAGTATAGTACTTATCAGAATAATACGCGTATCCTGTACGGTAATGCGCGTTTTTCGGCCAATAAAACTTTTGGTGATTATTCAATCAGTGCGTTTTTAGGTGGTGAAATTCGCGATCAAAGCTCAATTACGGATTCGCAATACGGAACTAATTTTTTTGATCCGAACTTCTACAGTATCAATAATACCTATGCGTCGACGCGTCTGGCAAAAAATATCATCAACAACTACCGGTCTATCGGATTCTTTGGTCAGGCTGTATTAGGGTATAAAACTTTGCTGTATCTGACCTTATCTGGGCGTTTGGATGGGACATCACGTTTAATGCCGAATGATCCCTATTTCTCATATCCTTCGGGTTCTTTGGCCTTTAATTTTACAGATTTAAATCCAATTAAGGCAGTCTCGGATGTGATTTCAGATGGAAAAATTAGATTTTCAGCAGGTAAAACAGGTAAAGGGCCACTTCGGTCTTATTTTATCAAATCGAATTATGAGCCTCAGTACTCTACAGGCGGTGGATATGCTTATGGTTTCAATGGGGGAAATGATAAACTCGTTGCTGAAATGACGAATGAGCTTGAGGCTGGGATAGAATTTTCTTTGTTTAAAAAGTTTGTTTCTTTTGATTTTAGTTATTTCTCCAGACTGAGTGATGGTCAGATTATTTTGCCCCGACTGAGTTATGGCTCGGGCTTCGTTTTAAAAATGATGAACGGAGGTAAAGTCAAAAATGTGGGTACCGAGCTTCAGGCAATATTCAATCCGATTGTCAAGAATAATTTCAACTGGAACCTTGTGTTCAACTTTACCCAATATAAAGGCCGTGTGTTGTCGCTAGCTGAAGATTTGCCGGAACTGTATGATTCGGATACTTGGCTGCTCAGCGGGGTGCGCTCGGCTGTATTGCCTGGTTACAGTATGGGTGCTCTTTCCGGAACGCAGTTTATGCGTAATACGAAAGGCGACGTACTGATCGATCCGGCAACTGGTTTGCCGGTCGCTGGGACAGACCGCTATTACCCGATTGCCGACCGCCTGCCGAAGTTTACGCTGGGGATGGTCAACAAGTTCAATTATAAAGATTGGTACCTGACATTTTTGTGGGACTGGCGTAAAGGTGGCGATGTATTGAATGGACTGGATTATAATATGTATACGCTGGGTATGTCGACGAAAACGCTAAATAGAGAAGATCCGCGGGTGATAAGGGGTGTTTTGAAGGATGGATTGGAGAATTCGGAAAATCCTACAATCAACCATATTGCGGTAACACCATATACTTCCTCCGCTTATTATTTTACCAATATCGAGCCGGGTATGTTCGTGGAACGGAATATCTACACAATGAGACTGCGTGATATTACGTTAAGTTATCGGTTGCCAAAAAGACTGACACGGTTCTTAGGTGAAAGGTCTTCACTAAAGGCGTTTTTTACAGCTACTGACCTCGTTATGTTTACAAATTATACTGGATTGGATCCCGAAAGTAACTCGAATACAACCGGCATAGGTGGAATGGGAGGATATGGAATAGATTTTGGTAATATGGCCAGACCGAAGGGCTTCAACCTTGGCGTTAACCTACAATTATAAAATTATGAAAGCAAAAATAGTCACGGCTTTGTTGTTATTGACTTTGATAATGACAGGTTGTAAAAAATTTATGGATATCAATGATAATCCATCTTATCCACAAAATGTTAAGGCCGAGATTTTGTTGGCTCCCATTATATTTCATATGGCAAACGGTTATGCGCAGGATCAGACCATTATGAATAAGTTTAATCAGTCCATTATGGGAGCTTCTGCTGACGATGCTTCAAAAGTTTGGGAAAGGCATGGGTTTAGACTACAGAGTGATGTTGGTGGAGTGATGTGGCGAATGGTCTATTTTAACCATGGGCGGAACCTGGCTAATATGATCAGGGATGCCGTGGAAAATGAGAAATACGAGTATGCAGCAATAGGTTATGCCGTTAAGGCCTGGGGGTACCAAATGCTTACGGATTATCATGGTCCAGTGATTATGAAAGAAGCTTTGCGCGATCAGCTTAGCTTCCAATATGACGATCAAAAAGAAGTTTATGCGCAGGTGAGGGTATGGTGTGATTCTGCTTTGTATTATATGGATCAAAAAAGCCCACTCGATTATAGTGCTAATTTGAGTTCAGAAAAAGGAGACAATCTTTTTCGGGGCGATATGGGTAAATGGCGCAAGTTTGTTTATGGTATTCGCGCCCTTCAGTATATCCATTTGGTGAATAAGCCTGATTTTAAATCAAAATATGCAGATTCTGTTATTTATTACGTCAACCAGTCGTTGGCATCAAATGATGACGATGCGGCGGTTAAGTTTTTGGGCGATAAAGCCGAGACCTCAAGTGTGGTCGGGCCATTGTATGGAGTTTATACGAGTACGTACTATAGCCGTGCCGGTCAACCTATTGTAAGTTATTTATCTGGAGGGCTAAGGGGTATCGTAACGGCGCCTTCACGTGTCGCAAGTGACCCGCGCCTTTTAAGAATAATCAATAGGAATTTAGATAACGCCGCCGATACGGTCTTTTCTGGGGCTCTGCCAAATGTAACCAATTCGGCGACAATTATACCTTCGGTTCTGGGTAAGATCGTGGGAGGTGTGTATGAAGGAAAATTCATTTTTAGAGACAAAGTCGATTTTCCATTGATGACGTATGCACAACTGCAGTTGGTTAAGTCGGAGGCTCTTTTTATTAAGGGATCGCTGCCTGAGGCCTATGAAGCTTATCTGAATGCAATTCGCTCGCATATGACTTTTGTGAACAAGTATATCAATACCAATGCTGAAACTGCTATCAGTGAAGCGCAGATCAAATCATATTTGACGAGTAGTGAAATCCCGCAGACTTCGGCTGATCTGATGCTTTCCGATATTATGGGACAGAAATATATCGTACAATGGGGCTGGGGCGGATTGGAACAGTGGTGTGATCTGCGCAAGTATAATTACGACACGAATATTTTTAAGCAGTATCAGTCACTTAGCGGTTCGGGCTTGCAATATCAGGCTTACTGTTATAGGGTGCGTCCCCGTTATAACTCGGAGTATGCGTGGAATGCAAAAGAGTTGGATAAGTGGGGAGCCTTGGATCCATATTATGTCACCAAACCTACCTGGTTTGTAACAAAAGATAATTAATCCATTAAAGATTAAAGTATGAAAAGTTTGAAAATTATATTAGGTGCCTGCTTGTTTCTTTTTGGTTTTTATTCTTGTGATAAAGCCATACAGAATTTTGGCGATGTGGAATTTATGGGGGCAGACGATGCAATTGTTAAAATCAACATGGCTTCTGTTTATCCAGACGATCGTTATATGTATGTAAAGTTTGATGGCCAGCGCGTTACTCCGCTTATCCGGGGCAGAGAGCCTTTTCCAGGCGGCGGTTATAATACCCGTGGTGATTCTCGTCCGGACTTTCTGAAATGGAAATCGGGTTCTGTTAATGTGCAGGTTGGAATGCCTTATAAGACGGATAGTGGTTTGGATTCCATCATATTATACCAATCTACGGTGAAGTTTGAGGCGGGTAAGCGTTATACGCTGCATGTGACGGATACTGCAAAAAATACAAGAATGATTTTGAATGAAGAAGATTTAACGCGTCCAGATAGTACACAGGCGCGCTACCGTTTTACAAATCTAATGCCTAATGTGGAAGCTATAGATCTCTATTATGGTGCTGCCGTAACATCCTCTGAGCCAACACAGGACTCATTGGTCGCTAAAAATGTGAAGTATTTGGAGACTAGTCCGTATTTTGAGTTAAATCGTATCACAACCCGTACCTGGAAGATACGTCGGGCAGGATCGCCTATCACAAACGCTTCGGTATTAGCTTCTTATTCAAATGCCGGTGCGATTTTGGACCGAAGATCATATACTGTCTATGCGCTGGGGTACGAAGGTTTTACATCTACCATCATGAAACCTTATGTTTCATTTTTCTTAATTCGATAGTCATGAAAAATAAAAAATATAGAAATAAACTGTGTATAACTGCATCGTTTTACTTGCTCCTTTCGCTGGTGGCCTGTAAACAGCGGGATGATTATCCTGTATTTGAGCAAAAAGAGCCTGTGGTGACTACTCCGGAAGTGATACCGCCTGACAATGAGATCGGTACGCTCATAAAAAAGATTATGGACAAAACGGATATTATCTCAATTTTTAAGCTGGATTCTACGACAACCCTTGCAAATGGAATAAAGCGTACGCATGTTCGTTATGTGAATAAATTAAATCAGGCCATGAGTATGCAGATTTTAGAGGTGGATCTTTCGAAGTCTAATGTAAAGGTGGCAGCACTAAGTCCTTTCGATGATTATCTATTTACGGTGCAGACTATGGCAGATATGGCTAAATATAATGAAGGCCGTTCTGGAGGTAAAGTAATAGCAGCAATCAATGGAGATGTCGTAACCTCTTCGGCGCCGACAGGTTCGTTCATCTTTAGAAGTCGACTGTTGAAAACGACCACCACGACAGCGACATCAAATACAAGGCCCTTCTTGGGGGTGAAAAAGGACGGCTCTGTTTTTGTAGGCAATAAACCATCGGAATCATCGTCGATGGACGCATATAATTTAAATGATCTTGCGTCATTGGTGTCTGGGGGTACATGGCTGTTATATAAAGGTGCTACTGTGGCTTCGACGGCAACAACGGTACAGGCGAATACAGCCGTGGGAATCAGTGCTGATAAAAATTATTTGTATGCTGTTGTGGTGGATGGTGGTACGAATGCTTTTTCCGTTGGTATTACCTATAATGATTTAGGAAAGATTATGCAATCAATCGGAGCTTCTGATGCTTTTGTTACAAATGGTGGAGCTGCATCCGTAATGGTGCAACGCATAGAAAATGACGCGCAGACCGGCGGAGTAAGCTGGAAAGTGGTCAATAAACCGGTAGCAGCTGCAGGTGGTTCTAGTGCCAATGGTATTGGTTTTGTGGTAAAATAGTTTCTATCTAAATAGCATGCATAAGGGCTTTTGGAAGAGATATCCGAAAGCCCTTTTGCATGATATGGAATTTATGCAAGGCTCAGACGGTCGTAAATCTTGGGCGCTGAAATAGTCGATGTGTTCGTTGGCTTTTTGGGGTAAAAGATTATAGAGGCACGCAGGCGTTGCCGCCAATAGCGGCAGGGTGGTGAGGTAATAAAATAGTTGCAGTTTTTTGCTGAATGGCAATTTGGTGGTTTGATAGCCAATGTTTTAGTTGCTTTCTAATACTGATTTATGCGTGTTATGCGTGCTGTTTTAAAAATAATGTGTTTGTTACTTGTTCGTATTTTTATCCCGCGACGTCATAATGAATTTAATATTGAGATATTTCTTTAAATGGTTGTAATTCTACTGTTTAACTCATATTTTTAGTGGCTGTGCGGTGATTCATAATTGATGGCTTTATTCCATTTTTAACTTTGAAAAAAAGTGAACACTTACTTTCTTTTGCGTTTTTGTGACAAGTTTTGTTTTAAAAACGAAAACTTCTACTTACTTTTATCCTGATTTTCAATTATTCATGCATAAAACTGCATTTCTGCATGAGCTAAAAGTCTATTTATGATGAAAACTACCTTATTAAAACTTGCCTTTGTGATTTCGATTGCCGGTTTTGTCTCTTGCGGCAGTTCACTAAAGTCTGCTCAGGTCAATGCGGCAAATGGGATACGTGTAGCGGGGGCCGCGGAGAATGTGATTCTGCCAGGAGCGGACCAGCTCGATTTATATCTGCCTCAATTAAAAGGTAAGAAGGTAGGTATTATGGGGAATCAAACTTCGATTGTTGGTTCCAATAAAAGGCATATTGTTGATGTATTGATGGAGAACAAAGTTGACTTAAAGTTTGCTTTTGCTCCTGAGCACGGTTTCCGTGGTAATGTTGAACGTGGCGAGAAGTTTGGGAATGATGTGGATCAGAAAACAGGTTTGCCTTTGTTTACATTATATGGCGGCAATAAAAAGCAGGATTCCATTGTGAATTCCATTGATGTCATGATTTTCGATCTACAAGATGTGGGTGCGCGTTTTTATACCTATATCACTTCATTGCATCGTGTCATGGAACTTTGTGCAAAACATAATAAAAAGCTGATCATTCTAGATCGCCCAAACCCAAATGGCGATCAAGTAGATGGTCCTGTAAGGCATGACGATAAATTTAAATCCGATGTGTCTTGGCATAAGATAGCTATGATTCACGGTCTGACTATTGGAGAGCTTGCACAGATGATCAATGGAGAACGTTGGTTGGAGAATGGGCGCCAGGCGGATATACAGATTGTGAAGGTGCAAAACTGGGATCACAAAACAATGTATGATTTGCCCGTAGTTCCCTCGCCAAGTTTACCCAATCCACTTTCTGTACGTTTATATCTTTCATTGTGCCTTTTCGAAGGGACTGACATTTCGGTAGGACGTGGTACAGATTGGCCTTTTCAGGTTTTAGGATATACAAATCCGGTATACGGTTCTTTTACGTTTACCCCCGGCGAACGCCATGGTATGTCGAAGCATGTGGAAGGAAAAGGGGCTACAAATTATGGTATAGACCTACGGGCTTTAGATCCAGCGAGTCAAAAATTTACCTTAAAATATCTACTGGATTTTTATCAAAAGACACCGGATAAATCCACTTTTTTTGCACGGCCTGAATTTTTTGATAAGCTCGCAGGCACAGATCAATTACGCAAGCAGATCCTTGCAGGTCAATCCGAGGAACAGATTCGTGCGTCGTGGTCCGATGACCTAAAAGCGTATAAGCAAATGCGTAAAAAGTATCTGCTTTACACTGATTTTGAATAGCAATAACTAACAAATATTAACTAGAATCATTTATTTTAAAACTCTATAATCAATGAGAAAATTTGTACTATTTTCTGTTGCTCTTGGATTGAGTTTTCCTTCTGAATCCTATTCTTTTACTAAAAAAGAAGGTACGTTGAACAGTGGTAATTTAACAAGCGCTCTTCTACGTTCTTCTGCAAAAGGTGCGGTTCAAAATACGGTGCAAGGTACTGTAAAGGATGGAAAAGGTCCAGTCTCTGGGGTAAGTGTATTTTTGATTGGCGGTACTGCGTCAACAAAGACCGATGCTCAAGGACAATTTAAAATTACAGCTGCCGTGGGGAGCAAGTTGCGTTTTTCATCTGTTGGATACGTGACGAAGGAAGTTACCGTAACTTCAGGTTCGCTTGATGTGACGCTAGCAGACGATAATCAAGCGTTGGATGAAGTTGTGGTGGTGGGGTACGGTACTCAGAAAAAAGGTAACTTAACTGGTGCTGTTTCTACTATTAACGTAAAGGATAATCTTCAGGGCCGTGCTATTGCAGATGTTGGCCGCGGTATTCAAGGTACGACACCGGGTCTGACTGTTGTGGTGCCTAGTGGAGAAGTTGGTTCCGATCCGGTGATGAAAATCCGTGGTCAAATGGGTTCGATTGCTGGGGGATCTAGTCCGCTTATTTTATTGGATAATGTGGAGATTCCAAGTATCCAATTGGTTAATCCTGCTGATGTCGAGTCTATTTCGGTACTGAAGGATGCAGCTGCTTCTTCTATTTATGGTGCTAAAGCTGCATTTGGTGTGGTATTGATTACCACAAAAAAAGGAGCAAAGGGTGGCGATAGCTTCAATATCAATTATTCCAATAACTTCTCCTTTCAGAACTCTGCCGTAGATTATAATATGGGCGATGTGAATGCGCTCAAATATTCTTTGGAAGCAGCTGAACGTGTCGGGGAATCTGAGACAGGTGCTTTTTACAAAATTAACCGCGAAAGCTATCAGCGGGCATTGGATTGGAAAAAGAATTACGGTAACTCCATTGGTGCTAATGATCCTACTGTTTATGGCCGTGATTGGTATGTCAATCCTGCCGAACCTACTAAAAAGTATGGTGTTCGCACCTACAACGTAGAGGATTATATGATCCGTAAGGCTGCCCCTACTTCTCAGCATGATTTAAGTATTTCGGGTACATCTGGTAAGACACAATATAATTTGAGCATGGGTTTGTTGAGTCAGTCTGGTATGATGAAAACAACGGATCATGACAAGTTTAACCGTACAAATGCGGCATTGCGCATATCCTCTGATATTAATAAATATTTAACGGTGCGCGGTGGTGCTATGGTGTCGCGCCGTAAAAAAGAGTACCCTTACACAACAAGTTCAACCACCGCAGATCCGTGGTTGTATCTCTATCGCTGGAGCTCATTGTATCCGATGGGGTATGACGACAGAGGTAATATGATTCGTAGCCCATGGAGTGAGACGTCTTCCGCAAATACGGCGAGTTTCCAAAATAACTACATCAATTTGAATTTAGGAGCAACTGTGAATATCAAGAAGAACTGGAAAGTTGATTTTGATTACACATTCTCCAATCAAGAGGAAATCACAACGCAGCCTGGTACACGTTTTACGGCGGCAGATTCTTGGGTTGCGGGTGTAGCAAGAAAAGATGCTTCGGGTAATCCGATCTATGTAAATTCTGATGGTCAGGTGGTTGCTGCAGGTGCTACAGGAGCGATGGCTGCATATGATCTGAATTACTATACATATACGGCTAATGGAGCAAATCCTGATCACTTTTTGAGAGCTTCAGGTGCTCGTCGTAATAATACTATCAATGCGTTCACGACCTATGATTTAAATCTGGACGATGATCATGATTTCAAATTTATTGCCGGTGTTAACCGTGTGACGTTGGATTATGATATGAACTCTTCGCAAACATTTAACTTATTGGATATTCGTAATCCACAATTGGGTTTCGGTGTAAATACGTCTGCGCAATTGGCGAAAGGTGATGCTGCATGGGAGGCACAACTAGGCTATTTCGGACGTGTAAATTATGCCTATAAAAATAAATATCTTGTGGAGGCAAACATTCGCTATGATGGTTCTTCGAAATTTCCGAAAGATTTGAAATGGCAATGGTTCCCATCTTTCTCGGCAGGTTGGGTAGCTTCGGAAGAGAGTTTTATGGAATGGGCTAAGCCTACACTTAATCAGTTGAAGTTTAGAGGTTCGTGGGGATCTATTGGTGATCAAACTGTACCTCCAAGTTTATACACATCGACCATGATACCGGGGGATGTAGCTTGGTTGGGTGCTGACGGTAGCCGTTATTTTACGATTGGAACTCCTTCGGCAGTAAGAAGTGAATTGAAGTGGCAGCGTATTGAAACGACAGACATAGGTTTGGATATGCGCATGTTCAAAAATAAATTGGGATTAGTTTTCGATTGGTATAGAAGAGATACTAAAAACATGATCGTCCCAAGTGGTGATGTTAGTGCAACTTTTGGAGCTCCTGCACCACAGGGTAACTTTGGCGCCTTACGTACACAAGGATGGGAACTCGCTTTAGATTTTAACCATCGTTTTGAAGGCGGCTTTGGCTTTAATGTCAGAGGAACGTTATCGGATGCGAAAACGACTATTCTGCAATATACAAACACGCGGGTAATTTCAGATTACTATAATGGTAAAGATGTGGGTGAAATCTGGGGTTATCGTACTGATAGATTATATCAGGCGGGTGATTTTGAATATGATGCTTCGGGTAAGATTGTGGAGATTGAAATTAATAAAAAGAAATTTAATAAACTTTCAGATCCGAATGGTGCTTACAATACCTTCCCGACAAGCAGTAATTTTAAATTTGGTCCTGGTGACGTGAAATTTACTGATTTGAATGGCGATGGTCAGATTAATGCCGGAGCTGGTACCCTGGATGATCATGGTGATATGGAAATCATCGGTAACGAAACACCGCGTTATGAATATGGCTTCCGTTTGGGATTTGACTATAAGGGCTTTGATCTTTCTGGATTTATGCAGGGGGTTGGAAAACGTCAGATCTGGGGTAATGGTTTCTTGACGATTCCAGGTTATAACGCTTCGGATGGTGCTATGCCTTCAGCAATCGCTGATAATTTCTGGTCTGCAGACCATACAGGTGCTTTCTATCCGAGAGCATATAATAATGCGGCAAGCAATGATGCAAACAATATGGTTAAACAGTCCCGTTACCTATTGGATATGTCGTATTTACGTATTAAAAATATCACATTGGGTTATACCTTTCCGTCGACATTGACGCGAAAAGCATTTATCAAAACGGCAAGAGTATATACTTCATTGGAAAACTTCTTCACTTTTGATAAGCTGAACGGCTTACCGGTAGACCCCGAGGCAATCAATGGATTTTCTATTTTTAATGCTACAAATTATAACTCGGGTAGAACAGGTGTTGGTACACCAATGTTTAAGTCGGTGTCGTTTGGTGTTCAGGTTAATTTTTAAAATTTACAACAATGAAATTTACAAAGAAAATAGCATTTTTGGCGCTTGGAGCAACGTTGGTGCTATCATCCTGTAATAAAGACGTGCTTGATCGTAATCAGTTGACAAGCTTGGAAGATGATAAAGGTTGGGGCAACGAACTTGCGCTGCGCCTGTACGCTAACGGGTTTTATGCCAATTATTTTACAGGATATAATACAGGTTTCGCTACGGCTTATGCGCCGGTAACAGGTTATAACTTTTCGGATGATCTCACGAAGAAAAATATTCAGGATAATTTTGAGAATACGATTCCTACAAGTCGAAAAAATCAATATTCCAGCACGATAGCTTTAATGGAAACTCCTGAAATGATCCGTGAGTATGCGGGTCCGACTTGGAGTTTTACTTATGTGCGCAAAGCAAATATCTTTATCGACCGTATTGAGAACAAAACCAAACCGAATATCAATGATGAAACGTACCGTCATTGGATGGCGGTAGCTCGTTTTTTCAGAGGGTTTGAATATAGCCGATTGGTCGAAGTGTTTGGTGACGTACCTTATTATGATAAGGAATTGAAAGATACTGAACTGGATTTGATGTACAAGGATCGCGACAGCCGTGCGGTAGTGATGGATCATGTGTATGACGATTTTCAGTATGTACTGGATAATATGCGTACAAATGATGGTAAGCAATATTTGAACAAATATGTGGCGGCATCGTTTATCTCCAGACTGATGTTGTTTGAAGGTTCCTTTTTGTATTATCACAATTTAGATAAGGAAAGAGCAAAAAAATACCTTGAAATGGCACAAAAAGCCGCGGAAGTTGTTATGGCTTCCAATGCCTATAATTTTAGCAGTGATTTCAAAAGCTTATTTGCTTCGGAAGATTTAAGTGCTAATAAGGAGGTAATTATGTATCGCGCTTATGATGCTACGAAGAGTGCAACGCATAGTGTAGGATCGTATAGTAATGGTACAGAAGGCCAGAGTAATGCTGCTAATCTTGTGTTGATTAAATCTTTTATCTGTAACGACGGTAAGCCATGGCAAAGTTCTTCTTTGGCAAATGCAAATAGCTTTACGCTGAAAGATTTGGCGCTTACGCGTGATCCACGTTTTGAGGCTTCCATCTACGAGAAACCTCTAACATCTTCGTCGACACTTTTCTATGCGTATAAGTTTGCATCCCGAGAAGCTTTGGGTTATTTGGGCAAAACTTATCCAGCAGCTTGGGCTTCCAGTACAAATACCTCGGATGCTCCTGTGATCCGCTTGGCGGAAGTTGTGCTGAACTGGGTTGAGGCGAAGCAAATTTTGGCAGAAGGTTTCGGTGGTGTTGCAGTGACACAGACTGATATCGATAAATCCATTAATGCGATCCGTAATCGTCCACTTGATGCTGTTGCGGTTGCAAAGGGTGTTCAGAAAACAGCTCCATTGCAAGTTGGCGCCATTGCAAATGATCCTTCCCGCGATGCTGACGTTTCGCCGTTAATGTGGGAAATCAGACGTGAGCGACGTATGGAGTTTGTTTATGAAGGATTACGCCTGCTTGATATCAAGCGTTGGAAGAAGTTGAATTACATGGATTTCAGCAAAAACAACGACTATTTCTTGGGTCCTTGGATCAATGTTAAACAAGATATGCCGGCTTTGTTGGTGGATAGCAAAAAAGGTTTGTTGAAAGTGGTGGATGCGAATGGTAATACCATTTCGTATGATGGTACGAATGGCGATAAGTTAATTGGTTATTATCGCGTTGAGGACGTACGCAACCGGGAATCATTTACAGATCGCTCTTATATTGCGCCTGTTGGATTAGAGCAGGTGAATGAATATGCTGCCAAAGGTTATAAGTTAACCCAAACTAAAGGGTGGTAATTTAATTTACATATCTATTAAGCCTTGTCTATGTTTGTAGACAAGGCTTTTTTATGCTCTGATAGCGAATGCTGTCTAGGCGTATCTAAACCAATATCTAACATTACTTTTGCATAAAAACGCATTATTATTTCTGTTTTATGCATAAAAACGCTATTTTTAAGAAAACATTACGCATGAGGTTTCCAATTATTACCTTTTTTATTGCATTATCCTGCATTTTTAATGTCTCGATTGCACAGCAGTCTTTCAAATTCGCTCATGTGACCGATACGCATGTTGGCGGTGCAACAGGAGCGGAAGATTTGCGACGTACAGTAAAGGATCTAAATACGGTGAAAGATATTGATTTCGTGATACTGTCTGGTGATATCACCGAGTTTGGTGCTGATCACGAGCTCAAGCTGGCTAAGCGGATTTTGGATAGCTTGCAGCTTCCCTGGTATGTTATTCCGGGGAATCATGATGGAAATTGGTCTGAAAATGGAGCGAATACTTTTCGCACCGTTTTTGGTGGTGAAACTTTTTTCTTCAAGCACAAAGGCTATGCATTTATGGGGACCAATTCTGGTCCAAACATGCGGATGAGCCCTGGTCAGATTCCGCGTGAAAATCTGGTCTGGATGGACGCTGTTTTTGCCGCGAATCCGGATAAACAGCTACCATTGATCTATATTAACCACTATCCACAAGATTCATCGTTGAATAACTGGTTTGACGCCTTGAAAAGGGTTAAAACACGGAATGTTCAACTGGCAATTTGTGGGCACGGGCATATCAATAAATTATACGATTGGGAAGGAATTCCTGGTGTAATGGGGCGCTCTAATCTGCGGGCAAATAAGGAAATTGGTGGTTATAATATTGTAACCATAGCAGATGGTAAGGCCACTTATCAAGAGCGTAACCCGGGGTTGGGTACGCAAGAAAAGCCTTGGCTCGTTGTTCCTCTTTTCAACCATCATTTTGAAAATGAAACCGCGACTTACCCAAGACCTAGTTACGCTGTCAATACAAAATATGCCAATCAAGTTAAGGTCAATTGGACTTTTGAAGATGCAAGTGATATCGGAGCGGGACTGACGGTTTACAAAAATAGCGTGATTACATCAAACACTGCCGGAGATATCTTTGCGCTCGATTTAAAGACCGGCAGGAAGTTATGGGCATTCCGTACTGGTGGTAAAGTGTATTCCACGCCAGCAGTTTCGAAAGGAATCGTGGTGGCTGGATCATCGGATCATGCAATTTATGCAGTGGATGCTCGGAATGGTCGATTACTGTGGAAGGTGCAGACAGAGAAGGTGGTTTTGGGATCGCCATTACTACACGATGGTGTTGCTTTTATCGGCGGTTCTGATGGTAAGTTTAGAGCGTTGGATATTAAAACAGGTGCTGTAAAATGGAGTTTTGATCAGGTCAAAGGATTTGTGTCAACATTACCGACCTATTATTTGGGCAATGTAATTTTCGGTTCATGGAGTAATGGGTTTTATGCCCTGAATGCCAAGACAGGTCGTCTTTCCTGGGAATGGAACAATGGACAGGCCAATCGCATGTTTTCTGCTGCTGCATGTAATCCAGTCGGCGTAAATAATCGTGTTTTTGTGGTTGCGCCCGATCGTTTTATGACAGCGCTGGATGCGAAATCAGGAGCAGTTATTTGGCGGGAAAAAAGAGATACGATCCGAGTGCGGGAGTCGATGGGACTTTCTGCAGATCGTAAATTGGTTTATGTAAAGACAATGGATGGTGATCTGTTGGGTGTATCGGTGGCCGGAAACAGCATGGATGTTGTTTGGAAGTCTGCATTGAAGTTGCCTTATGAGTTGACGCCGTCGGCTATTAATACAAACGGTAGATTGGTGTTTGTGCCGAGTCATTCGGGTTTACTTTCTGCAGTAAGCGCAAAAACAGGCGAAGTTGTATGGCAATATAAAATATCTAATGGAATGCTAAATCCCGTTGCAATAAATGGTCAAAAAGGTGTGATTGCGAGCACAATGGATGGTAAAATAGTGTCGTTAGCATTTTAAACAATTGGACGTAAAGATCTTTTTTGAAAATAAATGCCTTGATATGATAAAAAAATGTCTAAACTTCTTAAATTTACGTCAAGCTTTTATGCTTGTTTTTGCATGTTTTGTTTGTAACTTTGCGAAAGCACAGCAAAATGCTTGGATTAGAATAAACCAATTGGGCTATACTCCGGCAAGTAAGAAGGTTGCAGTATGGGGTGGAAAATCAATCAGGCAGCTTCGTTCTTTTGAGATTAAAAATGCAAAAACAGGTAAAACCGTGTATGTGCATCCTGTTGGAAAAGATTATGGGGCCTACGGTCCTTTTATTCAAAGTTTTCGTTTTGATTTTTCTGCCGTACAAGATACAGGACGCTTCTTTGTTCAAGCTGACGACGTAAAATCAGCAACATTCCGAATTGCACGGGACGTTTATCAAGGGGCCGCAGATTTTGTATTGCGATATATGCGACAACAACGGACATTATTCAACCCTTTTCTGCAAGATAGTTGCCATACACACGATGGTTTTACACTTTACGCTGGAAAGGTGGGTATTCAAGATAGTTCGTATATCGATGCTGGTGGTGGTTGGCACGATGCTTCTGATTACTTGCAATATGCGACAACCTCGGCAAATGCAACATTTCACTTGCTTGCTGCCTATCGTGATTTTCCAAGAGTGTTTAGTGATCGGAAGCTGGCGAATGGGCTTGATGGTAAAAATGGTCGTGCGGATGTTCTGGATGAAGCGAAATGGGGGTTAGATTGGTTGTTGAAAATGCATCCCAAGGCTAATGAAATGTACAATCAGATTGGAGACGACCGGGATCATGCCAGTATGCGGATGCCTAAGGAAGATCCGTATTATGGACGTGGATTTGAAAGGCCGGTGTATTTTATCGATGGTGCGCCACAACAGCGGGGCAAGTATATGAACAACACGACCGGTACAAGCTCTACTGCGGGTAAATTTAGCAGTGCTTTTCGCCTCGGGGCGACGTTGTTTGCTAAGGAAGATCGGAAGTATGCCAAACTGCTGTCGAAGAAATCAGCGTCCGCCTATGCCTATGCCAATATTAAGCCCGGCGTGACACAGACGGTTTCTGTGAAATCGCCCTATATTTATGCAGAGGACAATTGGGTGGATGATATGCAGTTGGCTGCTGCAATGGAGTTTTCAGCGACAAAGAAAAAGAAATTTGCCCAAGAGGGTTTACAATATGCCAGACAGGAGAAGGTGACACCTTGGATGATAACCGATACTGCCGCTCACTATCAGTGGTATCCGTTTATCAACCTTGGACATTATGAACTGGCAAAAGGATTAAAAGGGCAAGATCGCGAGGAGATTGTTTCTTACTATAAGCAAGGGATTGAGGAAGTTAATCGCAGAGCAGAGTTAAATGCCTTTTATCGGGGAGTTCCCTTTATCTGGTGCAGCAATAATTTGACTGTCTCTTTTGCCATCCAATGTTTGTGGTACAAGGAACTGACAGGAGATGCACAATTTGATGAGCTCGCTCAGGCTAATTTTGACTGGTTGTTTGGGACAAATCCCTGGGGAACAAGCATGGTTTATGGTCTTCCATCTTGGGGCGATACACCTGTGGATCCGCATTCGGCATTCACGTTTCTGGGAAAGCACCCGATCGACGGAGGTTTGGTTGATGGCCCTATTATGGCATCAACTTATCGCAATTTGATTGGTATCAAGCTGAATAATCCCGATCGTTATGCGGAGTTTCAAAGTGATTTGGCCGTCTATCACGATGATTACGGGGACTATAGTACCAATGAGCCGACCATGGATGGAACAGCTTCTCTCATTTATTTGCTTGCTTCAAAAGAGGGTAAGGCCATGGAGGAGCCTATTGGAAAAAAGTAACCCAGGATATTTTTGGTGCTATTGTCCGGGGCGACTCGACAACACAAAAGGTGGCGCTGATGTTTACTGGTCATGATTTGTCGGAAGGTACTGCAGCAGTGTTGGATGCCTTAAAACGTCATCATGTAAAAGGTTCATTTTTCTTGACAGGTGATTACCTCAGAAATCCGACCTTTAAACCGTATGTGCGTCGGATGTTAAGGGATGGTCACTATGTCTCGGGGCATTCGGATAAGCATCTTTTGGTCAGCGACTGGGGAAGTAGAAGTGTGTTATTGGTTACACGCGACTCTTTTGTGACTGATGTAAAGGCTAATCTGAATGCATTGCAAAGTGCAGGTATTAATAGCCGAAATCTGTCCTATTATATTCCTTCGTATGAATGGTATACGACTGAAACGGTCAATTGGGCAAAAGCGTTGGGGCTATCTTCGGTTAATTATACATCCGGAATACGGACAGCGGCCGATTATACGTATCCTGAAATGGGGGTTCGTTATTTGTCATCGGAAGTGATTCTCGACAATCTGTGGTCCTACGAGGCACGATTTGGGCTTAACGGGTTTATGCTGTTGATTCATATGGGAACGGATGACCGGCGTAAAGATAAACTGTATCATCATTTGGATGATATCATTCGCATATTAAAGGGAAAAGGGTATCAATTTGTAGATGTGCCCGATTTATTGAAATAAAGAAATACAATACATACTAATAATGGTAAATACAACGGAGAAAGATTCGAATTATCAGGATTTGGACAAGATGTCTGTGCATGAATTATTGACTAATATCAATAATGAGGATAAATCTGTGCCACTTGCTGTAGAGCAGGCTATCCCTCAGATTGAAGCATTGGTTAAGGTCACTGTGGAGAAAATGAAGGCTGGTGGTCGAACTTTTTATATCGGCGCTGGTACGAGTGGCCGTCTAGGCGTGTTAGATGCATCTGAATTACCTCCAACTTACGGTGTGCCATTTGAATGGATAATCGGCTTGATCGCCGGTGGCGATACCGCAATTCGGAAAGCGGTTGAATTTGCAGAAGATGATCTGGAGCAGGCCTGGAAGGATATGGAAGCCTATGATATCGATGAGAACGATGTTGTGGTGGGTATTGCGGCTTCTGGCACGACTCCTTATGTGATTGGTGGATTGAAAACCGCAAATGAAAAAGGACTTGTGACAGGATGTATCGTCTGCAATGGTGGCTCTCCTATTGCGGAAATAGCGCAATATCCTGTCGAAGTAATTGTGGGACCAGAATTCGTCACTGGGTCTACACGCATGAAATCGGGTACTGCACAGAAGCTGGTATTAAATATGTTTAGCACCGCAGTTATGATCCAATTGGGTAGGGTCAAAGGGAATAAGATGGTCGATATGCAATTGTCAAATCATAAGCTGGTAGGTCGTGGTGTGCGTATCATTATGGATCAAACAGGGGCGCCCGAGGATGAAGCTGCTGCTTTGCTTGAGCAGTTCGGGAACGTGAGACAGGCGATAGAATCCTATCAGGCAGCGCATTGACTATAACCAATTACTAATCACCTATTTTAAAAACAAACTATGTCACCAGTAATATTATTATCTTTTATAATAATCTATTTTGCGGTTTTGCTAGCAGTTGCGCACTTTACCTCAAAGGGAGCTTCTGATAACTCTACTTTTTTTGTTGCAAACCGTAATTCTAAATGGTATATGGTCGCCTTTGGGATGATCGGTACCGCACTCTCCGGCGTAACTTTTATTTCAGTTCCCGGTGCCGTCGGTGCTTCCGAATTCAGCTATTTCCAATTCGTTCTTGGCAATGCAGTGGGGTTTGTCATTATTGCCTACGTATTGCTTCCGCTCTATTACCGAATGAATCTGACGTCTATCTATACCTATTTGGAAGAGCGTTTTGGGCACACTACTTATAAAACTGGTGCCGCTATTTTTTTGGTTTCCCGAACGATAGGTTCCGCATTTCGTCTATATTTGGTCGCCATTGTATTACAGCATTTTATTTTTGATGCCTGGAATGTGCCTTTCGCGATTACGGTCGTTATATGTTTGGTGTTAATCTGGATGTATACCAATAAGGGCGGTTTAAAAACGATTATCGTAACAGATACCCTACAGACTACCTTCTTAGTGACTGCTGTCATTCTTTCCATTTATTTTATGGCAAAAGGATTGGATTTTGGTATTGTGGATACTTTTGAGGCCGTGAAAGAAAGTAGCTACTCCAAGATCTTTTTCTGGGATGATTTTGTGGGCAGTAAAGCAAATTTTTGGAAACAATTCTTGGGAGGAATTTTTGTGACCATTGCGATGACAGGGCTCGATCAGGATTTGATGCAGAAGAACTTATCGATGGGGACCATTAAAGAGGCGCAAAAAAATATGATCACTTTTACAAGCGTTTTTGTGGTCATTAATATTTTCTTTTTGGCTGTAGGCGCTCTGTTGTATATCTATGCGGCTAAAAACGGTATTGATGTCACCCAGTTGGCCACGCGTGATTATTTGTATCCGGAAATTGCATTGAACCATTTGACCATCGTTCCTGCCATTATTTTTATGATGGGTTTGACAGCTGCTACTTTTGCAACGACGGATAGTGCGCTAACGGCCTTAACGACTTCTTTCTGTGTAGACTTTTTGAACTTCAATAAAAAGGAAAACCCCAATGATCCAGCTTTGATCAAACAGCGTAACTATGTGCATTTTGGCTTTTCTATTGTGATGTTATTGGTTATTCTTGTCTTTAAGCTCATCAATGACGATTCGGTCGTCAATGCAATTTTTACCGCGGCGAGCTATACCTATGGACCTTTATTGGGCTTATTTGTTTTTGGGATTTTTACAAAATATGCGGTGCGGGATAAGGCTGTACCTTACATCTGTATCCTTTCGCCAACTATATTATTTTTGCTTAAGACCTATATTATCGAGGTGTATACGCCTTATGTTATCGGATTGGATCTAATTATCATTAATGGCTTTATTACATTTGTGATGCTTTTGATCAGTACGCCGGGTAAAGCTAGCGAAAGCGCATTGTCCCACAACTAATACATTTTGGCTATAAAAAGTTTCTCCATTGGTGAGAAGATGTAAATACAAGTATTGATTTGATTTGTACGTACAGAAAAATTAAGTTAAGTTTGATATACTTAGTTTTTCTGTACGTATGTATCATAGCATAAATGAGACTACGGAATTTATCCGTAGAAAAATTGGAGATTTTACTCCAGAGTTCGGTATCATCCTAGGTACCGGTTTAGGTAAATTGGTTGATGAGATTGAAGTCGAGTATCAGCTGATGTATTCCAATATACCTAATTTCCCTATTTCAACTGTTGAATTTCATTCTGGTAAGCTTATTTTTGGCAAGCTGAGTGGCCGTAATGTGGTCGCCATGCAAGGAAGGCTACATTACTATGAGGGTTACGATATGCAGCAGATTACATTTCCAATCCGTATTATGAAGGTGTTGGGGATAAAAAAATTGTTTGTTTCAAATGCTGCCGGATCGCTAAATCCTGAGGTAAAAAAGGGTGACCTCGGCATTATTGAAGACCACATCAACTTATTGCCCGACAATCCACTTCGCGGACAAAATCTGGCTGAGTTTGGCCCACGATTTCCGGATATGAGTGAGCCGTATAACCAGGAGATGATCGCACAGGCTCTTGAAATTGCGAGCCAACACACGATTACTGCACGAAAAGTTGTTTATGTTTCTTCTGAGGGTCCTAATTTGGAAACCAAAGCGGAGTATCGCTATATGCGTTTGATCGGTGGGGATGTGGTCGGTATGAGTACGGTTCCGGAAGTTATCGTTGCCAATCATATGGGGCTACCGGTATTTGCCATTTCGGTTGTTACGGATGAAGGCTTTCATGAACAGCTTAAACCTGTATCCCTGCAGGAAATTGTTGCAGTTGCGGAGAAAGCAGAACCTAAAATGACATTAATTTTGAAAGAATTAATAGCTTTGCAATAAATTGCATTTTTATATGCCATCTTTTCAGGGTAACGGTGTTCGATTGGTGGGCATTGTAGGTAATTTGTTCATTCCGGTGAATTTAGCTTTTTTGGTTTTTATATAATTTTAGATGAAGTTGTTTGTACGCATTCTTGCCGCATGGTGTTTTTTATTTATTTATTCCATGGATGTCATTGCGCAGAGCAAAGAGGATTGGAGCAGTGCATTGGATTCGGCGAGAGCCAAGGAGGACGGGAAGAAGGATTCTGTTATCCTATCGGCCAAGTATATCCGCTATGCAACATTGGATATGTTGAAAAAAGGCACCTATACAAGACAGATTGACACTTCACATCATAATTACCAATATTATAACCCGCAAAATTTACCTTGGAATCCCAGTGTGAATCTCGGTTCTTATGGTCTGGCTACGCGCGACCTGCTGTTTCAGCCTAAAAAAACCATTGGATTTCAGTCTGGTTTTACCGCATTGGAGCGTTATTTACTAAATCCTGATTCGGTTCAATATTTTAGGGCACGGGCCAGATACTCTGAGTTGTCAGCGGTGGGGTTTTTCTTTAATGATCAGGTTTTTAGGGCTCGGGTAGCGCAAAATATCAATTCCCAATGGAATATGAATGTGGATTTCCATTCGACTAAAACGGATGGTTATTACCTGAATCAGAATTACTCCGACTTAAAGGCTTCAATTGCCTCGTGGTACGAATCAAAAAATAATCGGTATAACCTGTTGATCAATGCGGTATTTAACCGGTTGGATGCCATGGAAAATGGCTCTATTACCGAAGATCGCCCGTTTGCACCTGAAAACAGACAGGCTCCAAATCGTTTTAACCCTAAATTTGGCAATTCTGACAAGAATGTGATTCCACGATCCAGATGGTGGGATAAATCATTTTTTCTAAGACAGTCGCTTTACGTGGGGCGATTGGATACCATTGATAAAGGTAAGCCCACCATGGAGATTCGGCCTACCAATAGCATGGCGCACAATACCCGTATTAGAAGACAAACCTATAACTTCTTCAAGAATACGGATGATCAGAATGCAGTGTTGCCCTACAACAATAAAGCCTTGGCATTAAATAATGATAAGACCCTGATTACAAATGTTTCGAATGAGTTTGAATACAACTTTTTCCTCCGTGGGAAGTCGGTATTTAAGAATGAGGCAAAATTAAACCTGGCGTTTCAGCACGATATGAACTGGGTGGAGCAAAACCAGCTCGATTCCAATCGCTATTATAATAACCGCGCGGCTTATCCGCAGGCGATTAATAAATTGCCGGATAGCACCACGTTTGATCGCTTTTACCAAAATGGCATCGTAAAGGGCGAATTGGGCTATCAGTTTTCCGACCGTCTTGATTTTAGTTTGAAGGCGAATCAGATTGTATTCGGTCACAATTTTGGGGATTTTTTATATGATGCCAAAGCGGATATCGCTATGGGCGATAAAATCGGAAAGGTAACGCTTTCTGCGTATTCACAGAATAAGTCCCCTGAGATGGTTTTTGAGAATTTAAATTATACGTATGCAAAATGGAATGATTTGGATCTTAAAAAGACTAAAATTCAGAATCTCGGTTTTCAATATGCTAATCCGATGCTTGGTTTTCATGGTAAGGTTGAATATTTCCTGATGAATAATTATACGTATTTTGCAGAGCGGCCCAATCCGCAGGACGATCCTAAAAATGACAAATGGATTGTTCCGACCCAATTGGATAAGGCCAATTTATTGAAGGTAACGGTCGGACAAAAATTTAAATTGAACCATTTTACTTTAGACAACCTGGTTGTCTATCAAAAGACAGATCAACAAAACGTATTGGCGGTTCCCGAATTGTATACTTGGCATAGTTTGTATTACAGCAATCTTTTCTATAAAGTAATTGATTACAGCATTGGTTTGGATGCGAAGTTTAATACACCTTATGCAAATCCAAATTATTCGGTTGGTACAGGGCAATTTTACAATGCATATAAGCAAATCGAGTTTTCGACTTATCCAATTATGGATTTGTGGATTACAGCAAACATACAACGGGTAAACATGTTTTTGAGCTATAATTTTTTAAACCAGAACTTCTATCCACACGGATACTACACGGTTCGGCGCTATCCGATGAATACCGCCAACTTTAGGTTTGGAATTTCGTGGAAGTTCTATGACTAAAAATTATTTCGGTGTTTCTTAGCTTGTTGTGATCGTTAAGGCATAAAATCTTATAAAATAATTTTGAGAATAGAATTTTTAAGCTATATTTGCACACGCAATTAGGGAACGGCGTTCTTTAAAAAAGTATGGAGGCTTAGCTCAGCTGGTTCAGAGCATCTGCCTTACAAGCAGAGGGTCACAGGTTCGAATCCTGTAGCCTCCACCATACAAAGTCGGAGAATTAGCTCAGCTGGTTCAGAGCATCTGCCTTACAAGCAGAGGGTCACTGGTTCGAATCCAGTATTCTCCACCAATCCAAAACGGAGGCTTAGCTCAGCTGGTTCAGAGCATCTGCCTTACAAGCAGAGGGTCACAGGTTCGAATCCTGTAGCCTCCACAAAGCATCATTGACTGGTGCTTTTTTTTCGTTAGGGGGTTTAGCTCAGCTGGTTTAGAGCACTACCTCGACAAGGTAGGGGTCACTGGTTCGAACCCAGTAATCCCCACAATAAAAAAAAGCGTTCATCATGAACGCTTTTTTTTATGCATTGAATTGCCTGTAAATTTCGAAATTCCCTTTCAGGTAGTTAGTCTGCTTTGGGAATCTCTTGTGGTTATTTTATTGTTAGTTCTTCTTTTTACCTAGCTTAATGCCGTAACCTGTCGTCCATTCAATAAAGTCGGCTTTACCTCCATGGGCTTTAATAGAAACGCCAGCAAAGAAATCTTTGTAGACTTTATAGCGTACACCTATTCTAAGGTATATGGGCATGCTCTCGCCATTAAATTTGTTGCGATGCAGGTAGGCCCCTACATTTCCGTTGATATACAATCTGGAGTTTAAAACATGGTCGATGTAGAACGCTGGTCCATACGAAAATAAGGCTGAAAATTTGCCAGCTTTGTCGCCTGCCACCTTTTCATCATTCCCGCTGGCAGAATAGAATGCATCAACCCCAGCGCCGAGGCGCCATTTGTAGCCCAAATGTCTGCTATAATAAGCTCCCAACATCGATTTAAAATATTGGCTATCATGCTCCCGATCGATCTGCTTGAAACCAAAGGCATAATTGAAATGTAGCTCTTCGGTTTTCTCCATCGGGGGAATATGCGTTTTTCTGTAGTCAAATGGCTTGTCTGTTGGTGTATACGAAACGGATAAACTCAAAGGGACGAGATTTATCCCTGTATTGGGTAATGCCAGTGCTCCATTGCTGAAGTGGTGAAATGCCGCGCCAGCACCAACCTGAAAATGTTTGTTTAACCGATAGTTGGCCTGAATTCCGAAATCAATAAAAACGTTGTTTTTACTGCCGATAAGGAGGTTGAAAGGGTTATCTTCTTCGTTATAGGGGTTGAATCTGCCGGAGAGACCGAGGGCAATCCGATAATTGAAATTCCATCTCGAATTTACTTTTGGTCGAATGGGGATAGCCACAAAGCCGTATGCAGCAAAAGGCTGGCCCAGATGTTCCTGTCCAAAGGTGCTGCTATAGATACCGATACCGTAGATCGGATAGTTGTACAGTTCATTGTAGATGCTTTTTATTGAATCTTGAAACTGGGTTTGAAAACCTACTCTGAAATTTAACCCATTATAGTAAGAATCAGCTAGTGTTTCTTTGGAGCGTTCATTGAATTTAAGTTCGCCGCCGCTTTCATGTTCAAGTTGAAATATAAGTCTTTTCTTCGCTGGGATAAGGCTTTGTAAAGTGTCTGTTGAAGTTTCTATTCGAGGTGTAACCTGGGCTGTGGTACGAAAGGAAAGCAGTGCCAAGGTTACAAAAGCAAGTATTCTTGATGTCATGAAATAAAACGTTAGCGTTTTTTAAAATTTTTGCAAAAGTAAGCATGATATACCATTGTAACAAAAGTATTTAAACGGATGGGATATAAAGGTATCAAAACTGCCCGTTTTTAGCTACAGCTTTTTAATCCGACACAGGGAATTGTGCCCTTCGTTGTCACGATATCAAATGGATAAATAATTGTGGGTTATGCCTTTAATTATATTGCATATAAAAAGCAATTTATCTAAGTTTGAGCTGAAAAGAAAAAGGAAATATGATTAAAAACCTATTTAGAATTACTGCTGTTACGTTTGTACTAACAACAGCGGGGGGTGCTTTGTTTGCTCAGCACGCCAAATTTAATTGGAAAGAAGCATCTGAAGGGGGGTATACCTACAAGTACGTAACCAACGATCCTACTCATTCGCGGTTCTATAAGTTAAAAAATGGCTTAACTGTAATATTGAGTCCCACCAAAAAGGAACCCCGTATTCAAACGTACATCGCTACAAAGGCGGGTAGTAAAACAGATCCGAAAGATCATACTGGTTTAGCGCATTATCTGGAGCATATGCTATTCAAAGGAACAGATCAATTTGGGTCGAAAGACTGGAACAAAGAAAAGCCGCTGCTGGACCAGATTGATGCGCTCTATGAGAAATACAATAGTACAACAGACGAAACCGAACGGAAAGCAATTTATAAGGAGATTGATCAAGTGTCTGGAGAGGCTGCTAAATATGCGATAGCCAATGAGTACGATAAATTGATGGCGTCGATGGGGGCCGAAGGAACGAATGCTTTCACTTCATTTGAACAGACTGTTTATCAAGAGCAAATTCCTAGCAATGTGCTGGATAAATATCTGGCAGTGCAGGCGGAAAGGTTTAGAAATCCGGTATTGCGCTTGTTTCATACCGAGCTTGAAGCTGTTTATGAAGAGAAAAATATAAGTCTCGATAAAGATAATCGTAAGGCCGTGGAATCGATGTTTTCAGCGGCTTTTCCTGATAATAATTATGGAAAGCAGACCACAATTGGGACTGTTGAGCATCTTAAAAATCCGTCGTTGAAGGCAATTCGGGAGTATTTCCATACGTATTATGTCCCTAATAATATGGGTGTTATTATGTCGGGTGATTTTGATCCTACTGAGGTCGTTAAAAAAGTGGATAAGAGCTTTGCTTTTATGCAGCCCAAAGAGATTCCTGCCTACACTTTTGATGCTGAAAAACCAATTTTGACACCTATTGTCCGTGAGGTCAAAGGTCCGGATGCAGAGTTTATGCTGATGGGATTCCGTTTTCCGGGTGCTGCAACGAAGGATGCCCGCATGCTCAATTTGATGAGTCAGATCTTGACGAACGGATCTGCGGGTCTGATCGATCTGGATTTGGTGAAGAACCAAAAATTGTTGGGTGCTGGTGCTTTTCCTTACGTATTAAAAGATTATTCCTTGCTGCTACTACAAGGTAATCCTGGTCAGGGACAGCGCTTGGAAGAGGTAAAGCAGCTACTGTTGCAAGAATTGGCGAAATTGAGAAAAGGTGATTTCTCGGATGATCTGATAACCGCAATTGTCAATAATGCAAAGAAAGATGAAATTAAACAGAACGAAAGCTATGGCGACCGCGCTGAATCATTGATGGATGCCTTTACTTCTGGTCAAGATTGGGCATCTGTTGTGGGGTATTCGGATGAGTTAAATAAGATTACCAAGCAAGATGTGGTGGACTTTGCAAACAAATACCTGAACGACAATAATTATGTTGTCGTTTATAAACGTAAGGGGGTGGACAACAGTGTGGTTAAGGTTGTTAAACCAGAGATTACGCCTGTAACGGTCAATCGTGACGACCAGTCTGATTTCCTAAAGCGGGTTGAAGCAATGCCGGAGGATAAAATCCAGCCGGTATGGGTAAATTATGATAAAGCTATTCAGAAAGCTACTGCAAATGGACTGCCTGTGCTGGCTGTAAAGAACTCAGATAATGAGCTGTTTTCCCTGTCTTATCGTTTTGATGGTGGAAAATGGGGTAATAAGTTATTGGCTTTAGCTGCTGGTTATCTTGAATTTTTGGGTACAAAGGATAAGTCAAGTGAACAGTTTAGCAAAGATTTTTATCAATTAGCTTCTGATTTTTCGGTGTCTGCCGGTAACGAAGAGACCATGGTGTCGATTTCGGGTTTAAATTCAAACTTCACGGCCACATTGAACTTGATCCAAGATTTGTTGCGCAATTGTGTTGCTGACCAGGAAGCTTTCAAAATGTATATTGCCCGTGCAAAAAAAGCGAGAGCAAATGCGAAAGAAAGCAAGACTGCAATCATGGAGGGCTTGAAATCCTATGCAAAATATGGTGCTAAAAATCCATTTAATAATGTGTTTACAGATGCTGAATTGGATGCTTTAAAAGCGGAAGACTTGGTGAAGGTGTTGCACGATTTGGTTAATATGAAGCATACAATGCTTTATTTTGGTCCGTTATCGGCTACGGAATTTGTGGCGAAAGCGAAGCCTTTAAAACAAAGTACCGGAGCCTACGTAGCGGCAAAAAAGGCGGTTGTGTTTGAAGAGTTACCAACAACCAAGAATCAGGTGCTTTTTGCTGATTTTGATATGAAGCAAGCTGAGGTGTTTTGGTATAGAAGTTCAGAAGCTTACGACAGTGCCCTGACGCCTACAGTTTCGTTATTTAATAATTATTTTGGCGGCGGCATGGGAAGTATTGTTTTTCAGACTATCCGTGAGTCAAAAGCGTTGGCATATTCCACTTATGCTTATTATGGCCAACCGTATAAAAAAGGCAATCGGTATACGGTAGGAGCTTACGTCGGCACACAGGCAGATAAGTTTAACGATGCGATTAAAGGCATGAACGAGTTGTTGGATGTATTGCCTGAAAGTGCTAAAGGACTGGATATCGCGAAAGTTAGTCTAGAAAAGTCAATTGCCAGTGAGCGTGTGTTGAATGCTGCTATTTTAGGGAGTTATTTGGCAGCACAACGCTTGGGAAATACAACTGATATTCGTAAAGTCGTCTACGAAGAGGCACCGAAATTAACGTATGACAATCTGCATGCTTTTCATAAAAAGGAAATGAGTCAAAAGCCCTATGTTTATTGTATCGTAGCGAAAGAAGACAGTCTTAAGCCAGCTGATCTCGCCAAATTAGGCGAAGTTAAGAAGCTGGATCTAAAAGAGATTTTTGGGTATTAGCTCAGCCGCTATTAGCGTAGCCTTTATACACCTGAGAGAAGCCTTCAGTGATACTGAAGGCTTCTTTTGGTATGGGGTTATTAGAATCGGATAATTTCATCAATCTGCTCATTGATGAATTGCAGTGTATCTTCCTTAAATAACTCTCCGTCATCATTCAATTCATTCTGAACGCCGGGTATAAAAATCTTGAGTGGAAGTACATGCATTCTTAAATAGTTGCATATCCCAGTGAGATGATCGATTCCACGGAGGTTGCCATAGCGTCCAGAAGATAGTCCGACCAATGCAACTTTCTTGTGATAAAAGCTGATCGGAAATGTGCAGCAGTCAATAAAAAGCTTGAGTGCTCCGGGTATACTTCCGTTGTATTCTGGGGCGATGAAGATAAACAGTTCCGCTTTACTGACCTTTTCTTGGATAGGTTCGAATGCTGTGCTTCTTTTGCCATAAAGATCTGTCTCTAAAATGTTTGCTGGTAGATCTTCCAAAGAAAAAATGTCACTTTCAATTGACTTACGATCAAGTATTTGCTTGTAGCACTTTGCTATTTTTAACGTCTTGCTATTGGGGCGGTTTGTTCCGGATATTATTAAAATCATTGTGTTGTTGGTACTTATAAAAAGCGCAATTTCAAAGTGGATACATATCTCGATTTTTTGTATCTTAGCATCCTGAGGATATGTGCTTTTGCTTCGTCAAAAGTACGAAATATGCTGAACTTGTTCTGTTAATTTGAGTTGCGGATAGAGATTTTGGCAAATTGATCTTCAAAAAAGTGACATGTGGGATAAAATGACATTTTAATTAAGAAAGATTTTCATTCAGATGGGAAAAGTAATTGCAATCGCAAATCAAAAGGGTGGGGTCGGAAAAACCACAACGTCAATTAATTTGGCGGCTAGTTTGGCGGTTTTAGAATATAAAACATTGTTAGTGGATGCAGATCCTCAAGCAAACTCTACTTCTGGGATTGGCTTTGACCCGCGTACAATCACCGCAAGTGTATATGAATGTTTGGTAAATGATTTGGATCCCCGGGAGGCTATCCAATCGACAGAAACGCCAAATCTTGACCTTTTGCCTGCTCATATCGATTTGGTTGGGGCAGAAATTGAGATGATCAATATGCATGAAAGGGAGTACAAGATGAAAAAAATCTTGGATCAGGTGAAACATGATTATGATTTTATTATCATTGACTGTTCGCCTTCTTTGGGCTTAATTACAATCAATGCACTGTCTGCTTCGGACTCCGTCATCATTCCTGTACAGTGCGAATACTTTGCTTTAGAGGGTCTTGGTAAATTATTAAACACGATTAAGATTGTTCAAAATCGTTTAAATACGAGCTTGGAGATTGAAGGGATTTTGTTGACCATGTACGATGTCCGTTTGAGGCTGTCTAATCAGGTGGTCGAGGAAGTGAAAACACATTTCACGGATTTAGTTTTTGATACGATTATTCAGCGGAATACCCGTTTGAGCGAAGCTCCAAGTTTTGGAATTTCTGTTATCATGCATGATGCGTCCTGTAAAGGGGCAATCAATTATTTGAATTTGGCGCGTGAGATCTTACAGAAAAACGGGCATCTTAGTGAAATGAATAAAACAGTAACCGCATAATATGGCAGCACATCAGCGTAAAACAGGACTGGGAAGAGGTTTAGGTGCGCTATTAAACGATAGTGTAGAAGTTCCTGCTAAAAGTAATCAGCAAGTGGAAGAAGCTCCTCAAGTTACAACCACAGCTGTAAAAACAACGAATGAGAATGGCAGTATTAGCCATGTCCGTGTAGAAGAAATAGCTGTCAATCCTTTTCAACCGAGAACAGAATTTGACCCGGTTGCCTTACAGGAACTGTCGGAATCTATTCGTCTACAGGGGTTAATTCAACCCATCACCGTACGTAAAATTTCGGATGGTAATTATCAATTGATTTCCGGCGAACGTCGTCTCCGTGCTTCACGTTTGGCTGGCATTACCGAAATTCCAGCATATATCCGTACAGCCAACGACCAGCAGATGCTGGAAATGGCTTTGATTGAGAATATCCAGCGGGAGAACTTAAATGCGATTGAAGTAGCCTTGAGTTTTCAGCGCATGATTGAGGAGTGTAATTTAAAGCAGGAAGAGCTGGGAGAGCGTGTGAGTAAAAACCGGTCTACTGTCACAAATTATCTTCGTTTATTGAAACTTCCGCCTGTCATTCAAGCGGCGATACGGGATGGAGCATTGACCATGGGACATGCTCGCGCATTGATTAATATTCCTGAAGTTGATAAGCAGCTTTATATCTTTAAGTTGATTATTGATCAAGGTTTATCTGTTCGTAAGGCCGAGGAATTGGTTCGTGAACTACAAAAAGGTGGTAAGAAAAAGGCTGGAAAGGATAAAGCTCCGATGTCTTTTCAACTACAGAAAATTGAAGATGATCTGGCATCTAAATTCTCTTCGCGTGTCAAATTGAATCTCAAGAGTACCAAAGGGAAAGGTGCTATCGAGATCCCTTTTGAATCAGAGGATGATTTGAGTCGCATTCTAGAATTATTAGATTGGTAATATGGCCAAATTAATAAGCTTGATACTTGCAGTGTTTGCGCTGGCGATAGTACATGGGCAGACGGTGGATTCCATTGCGAAGAAACAAGTGGCACCTGTAAAAATAGATAGCATAAAGCAAAAAGGGGTACAGGATACTGTAAAGAAAGAATCTAGGAAAGAACGTAAAAAGCGGGAGAAAGAGGAAGCTAAGGCAAAGGAGAAGGTGGTGTTCAAAGATTCGACCCGCTTGGCTATTGAAGCAAAAAATAAGCAAGCCTGGAAACGTTCTTTGGTTCTTCCCGGATGGGGACAATATACAAATGGAGGCGTTTGGTGGATAAAGGTCCCTGCAATTTATGGCGGGTTATTGACAACTGTGCTTGTTTTTGATTTTAATAACCGTTATTATAAAGAATTGTTGGGGGTATTGCAAGACAAGGCTCTTGGAAGGCCAATCGATCCATATTATCTCAACGTTTCCGAGCAGTCTATCATTCGTGCAAAAGATAATGCGCGGCGAGATCGCGATCTCATGGTGCTTCTTACTTTGGGAGTGTATGGCCTTAACGTCGCCGAAGCCTATATCGACTCGATGCTTAAATATCGTTGGAGCATTGGTGATGATAAGCCTAAAAAGACTGCTTTATTAATTGGACCGACTCTAATGGATGCCAGTCTCGCGTCGGGAACTTATTCGTTTAAACCAACTGTTGGACTTAAATTGACCATGAAATTCAATTAAAATCTGATTTCTTCAACCTCATATTTCGATCGAAAATGACTGTTGATGTGGGGATGTATAATCTGAATTTCAGTAATATTAGTTTTACACGGTCTGTAAGATCAAGGATTATGGTTTTTAAATAGGGGTATTTCATTGAAATTTTTTAATTTTAAAAATAAACTATACTTTTTTCTGAATATATGAACATCATTCTCTTGGGATATGGCAAAATGGGGCAGATTATCGAAAGATACGCACTAAAAAGAGGCCATCAAATTTTTTTAGTTGTGGATGAACATAATCGTCCTAACCTGACTGCTGATGATATGAGAGGAGCTGATGTCGCGATAGACTTTAGTGTGCCTTCTGCAGCATTGGATAATATAAATCTTTGTCTGGAAGCAGGGGTGCCTATTGTGGTAGGGACAACGGGCTGGTACGATCAATTGGAAGATGTTAAGGCGAAGTGTTTGGCGTTTGGAGGTTCGATTTTGTACGGGTCTAACTTTTCTATCGGTGTGAACGTGTTTTTCCATATCAATCGCATGTTGGCAAAAGCATTACAACCTTACAAGCAATATGATGTTCAAGTCGAGGAAATTCACCATATCCACAAATTGGATGCTCCGAGTGGTACCGCAATAACCATTGCTGAGGGGATATTGGAGAATAGTGATGTGAAGACCAACTGGGTGAATACTGTCGTTGGCGAGCAAGATGAAATTATTCCAAAGCCCCAAGAACTTTTGATAGAAAGTCATCGCATTGAAGAAGTTCCGGGAACACATACGGTACTTTATAGTTCGGAGGTTGACCAGATAGAATTTAAGCATACTGCACATAGCCGTGATGGCTTTGCTTTGGGTGCTGTTGTTGCTGCGGAATGGTTAAATGGTAAAAAAGGCTTTTATCAAGTTACAGAGATTTTTGATTTTAATAAATAGTACTAATTAGTAGTTTATGGGCTTAATTATATTTGCGGTTTTAACAGCAATATCGGGATATGGGTTGTGGCAATTGTTTGTTAAAGCTGGCAGAAATGGCTGGGAAGCGATCGTTCCTTTTTACAGCCAGTATATTCAGGCAAAATTGATGGGGAGACCGCTGTGGTGGGTAATATTATTGCTCGTTCCAATTGTCAATGTCTTTATTTTCTATAATCTTTATCTTGATTTTATCCATTGTTTTGGGAAGCGTCGTTTTTGGGAGAATGCGGCTGCGGTTTTAGTCCCTTTTATCGTGCTGCCCATGTGGGCAAAGGATAATAATGTGCGTTTTTTGAACGGCCTGTACGCTAAGAATCTGAAAGCTGCTAGTCAGGAAGGCATTGTAATGACTGAAGAGAAGCGTGCCGAAATAGCCCTTGAATCCTATAAAGAGTATAAAATTAAATATCCATACAAAAAGTCTATGGTACGCGAATGGGCTGATGCTATCGTATTTGCCACTGTCGCAGCGTCCCTTATTCGTGGTTTTCTGATCGAAGCTTATATGATTCCGACAGGATCTATGGAACGTACCTTGTTGGTTGGCGATTTCTTATTCGTCAGCAAGTTGAATTATGGGCCACGTATTCCTAATACGCCGATTGCTTTTCCTTTTGCGCATCATACCATGCCCATTACAGGAGGGAAAGCATATTCTGAATTGATCGAACTCCCTTATAAACGTCTACCTGGATTTCAAAAGATTGAGCGCAATGATGTGGTCGTCTTTAATTTTCCCGCTGGTGATACTGTCGCCCTCGAAAACCAAAATGCAAGTTATTATGATCTTGTTCGAGCGTATGGCTGGCAGACCGTGAATTCGCAGTTTACGATTCAGGCAAGGCCGATTGATAAGCGTGAGAACTATATTAAACGTTGTGTGGGATTGCCAGGGGATAAGATTTCCATGAAAGATGCCAAGCTTTTTGTAAATGATCAACCGGGATTTGATCCTCCTGAAAGTCAATTGGACTATCTGGTATTAACGGATGGTACACCCTTAAATATGGAAAGGTTAAAGGAGTTGAGAATTGAAGCAGTAGGTGGCGATCAGCAGCCTGGGGTCTATCAGTTGTTCATGACTCAAGATGAGCTGGCCATTGTAAAGTCCTGGTCGAATGTCAAAGAAATCAGAAGGAGCCCCGTTGGAGAAGGTGCTTATCCATATGATGCGCAATATAAATGGAATTTTGATAATTTTGGACCGATTTTAATTCCGAAAAAAGGTTGGTCAGTTGCTTTAAATGAGCAGACTTTACCCATCTATGAAAGAGCTATCCGCGTGTATGAGAATAATAAGCTTGAAAAGCGGTCGGATGGAATCTATATCAATGATGTTAAAGCAGATCACTATACATTTAAAATGGATTACTTTTGGATGATGGGTGACAATCGGCATAATTCGCTAGATTCAAGGGGATGGGGATTTGTTCCTGAGGATCATATTGTTGGAAAGGCTTTATTTACTTGGATGAGCTGGGATGACATTGGTACGGGACTCTCGAAAATTCGCTGGAATCGAATCTTTAAGGGCATTCATTAATCGGTGCAAATCAACATGCTAGCCTTCTGATCTGAAGGTAATAAAAAGGGCTTTCGTTAAGAGAGGGCACTGAAAAAGTCTCAAGTTTTTAATGAGTCCTAAAGAAATGACTGAGTATCGGGTTTACCTTACTCGGTCATTTTTGTTTAAAGGATTTCTGGAAGTTTGTTTTTTTAATTGCCTTACT